>OJOU01000979.1_pt1 | contig 10201 bp, 5 predicted proteins | sample 1598291 | NCBI WGS metagenome assembly OJOU01 (sample SAMN03922470, study PRJEB24848) | human gut metagenome | isolation source: stool sample | host: Homo sapiens | place: Germany | collected 2010-11 | reverse complement strand
TCAGATGTGTATAAGAGACAGAAGCCGGCGCCCAGACCGGCAGTGATGAAGGGCTTGCCCATGGGGAGGGTAACGCCGTAGATGAGGGGCTCGCCCACGCCCAGGAAGCCGGCAGGCAGAGCGCCAATGATGGTTTTCTGCATCCGCAGGTTCTTCACCTTCTTGGCCTTGATAAAGATGGCAATGGCAGCCCCCACCTGACCGGCGCCAGCCATGGCCAGCACGGGGAACAGGGTCACGCCGCCCATGGCTTCCAGCTGCACAGCATAAATGGGGATGAGTCCATGGTGCAGGCCAAGGAGCACCATAGGCAGGAACAGAGCGGACAGAACATAGCCGGAAATCACGCTGACCACAGGGCTGGTGGAGTTGATCAACAGGCTGAGGAGCCAAACCAGACCGTCAGACAGGAAACCGGTGAGGGGCATCAGCGCAAATACGTACACGGAGCCCACCACCAGGATGGACACCAGAGGTGTGACAATGAGGTCCAGAACATCGGGTACATGCTTGCGGACATAGCGTTCCACCTGGGCCAGCAGCCAAACGCCGATGATGACGCCAATGATGCCGCCCTTGCCGGTGGTGAGGATGGAGTTCAGGGGAACCTCTGCGTTATACAGGCCCAAAACTGTGGAAATGGTTACGATCTGAGAGCCAATGGAAATGCCGCCGATCATGCCGCCGAGCGCCGGTGTTGCGCCGAATACCTTGGCAGCGTTGACGCCGGTGTAGATGGCGAAATAGCTGAGGAAAGCAGCGCCAAACAGGGAGCACAGATTTTGTAACACGAACCAGAAGCCAGTCTGGGCCGCAAAGGATGCGTCATTGGCGAAGATCTGGCCCAGCAGGCTGGCGATACCGTTGAAGAGACCGGCAGCGATGATGGCGGGGATCATGGGGATGAAAATATTGGCAATGGTACGCAGGCCCCGCTTCAGGGGGCTGTCTTTCTGACCGGCCTTCATGGCGGCCTTGTTGTCCTGCCAGCTGGACTCGGTGCTCACATTTTGCACACCGGCGTCTACCACAAAGAGGTCGCAGACCTTACGGGCTTTGCCGGGACCCAGCACCACCTGAAGCGTGGCATCCTCCACCACACCCAGGACCCCCTCGGTGGCCTTGAGGCCGGGGATGTTTGCCAGGGACCGGTCCTTCAGTTGGATGCGAAGGCGGGTCATACAGCTGGTAGCGCTGACAACGTTTTTCTTGCCGCCGACCAGCTCCAGGATTTTGCGGGAAAGTTCCTGATTTGTCATAATTGCACCTCTCCTTTTTAATTGGGGAATTGGGATATGGTTCCGCCGGAGCGAAACTGCAAAAGCAGCAGAATGCTGCCTCTGTTCCAGGGTTGTGCTGTGTTTACATAATGGCCTGGCGGATATGTCCCCGGGCCTGCTCCAGACGGCGGGTGGCTTCGGCCAGGTCGCAATTGGCAAGGATCATGGTGATGGCGGTTTTCACACTGCCGTTGGCAAGGGAGATGGTGTTTTTTGCCGTTTCCCGGTCCACACCGGTGGCCTCCATGACGATGTTTTCTCCCCGCACGTGGAGCTTTTCGTTGGTCTGCATCACATCCACCATGAGGTTCTGATACACCTTGCCAATGCCCACCATGGTGGCAGTGGAGATCATGTTGAGGATCAGCTTTTGGGCTGTGCCGGCCTTCAGCCGTGTGGAGCCGGTGAGAGCCTCGGGCCCGACCACCACCTCAATGGCCAGATCTGCCGCTTGGCTGATCTCTGCATTGGCGTTGCAGGAGATGGCTACGGTCCGGCATCCTTCCTGCCGGGCCAGCTCCAGGCCACCCAGGACGTAGGGAGTACGTCCGCTGGCGGCGATTCCCACCACCAGGTCTTTGCTGGTGAGATGGCGGGAACGAAGGTCCTCCGCACCCAACTCCCGGCTGTCTTCCGCGCCCTCCACTGCTTTGATGAAAGCCTGTTCCCCTCCGGCAATCAGGCCTACAATGAGGTCCGGTGAGACGCCAAAGGTGGGGGGACATTCCGCCGCATCCAGTACACCGAGCCGGCCGCTGGTTCCGGCACCCATGTAAAACATTCTCCCGCCAGACTCCAATGCTTCAATGGCCCATTCCACTGCCTGGGCAATGCGGGGAAGCTGGGGGGCAATGGCCTGAGGAACCTTGGCATCCTCCTGATTCATGGCGGTGACAACTTCCAACGGAGTCATGGTGTCCAGGTTCCAGGTGCTCTGGTTGCGGGTTTCCGTGGTCATCTTGTGCAGATTCAGCTTCAAATAAAAGCCTCCTTCCATATTGCCAGGGCTGAATATGTACCAAGTGTCCGCCCCATAGGGCGGGATGCAAGCAGCAACTGGGACGTTGCGTATTCATCCTAATCAATATTTTACTTTGTGTCAATTATTTTTGGGGTTTGCGGCACATTGTTTCGCTACTTGACACGTATTCCCAGCTCTTGGAGAAAATGTTGAAACTTTTTGGAAAAGCGGGGAATAAATTGTAATAAATGCACAGAAAAGTTGAACAAAGTTTGGCTCGCTTCCTTGACAGCCGAAAAAATAGTTGATATACTGGATTCTGCAAGCACGGCAAAAAAACCCAATGGCTGAATATATATTACATGGGAGCCGGAAATTCCCGGATGCGTCTGGGACGAGCAGCAGCGGGAGCTTCTGGCAGGTATCCACCTTGTAAAAGGAGTGATTTCATTTACGCTATGAAAAAGGAAAATTGGTTTTCCCGCATGTTTTCAGGGCCAGCCAGAGATGAGCAAATTCTCAGCCCCCTGACCGGCCAGGTGATTCCCATAGAGTCGGTGGCGGACCCCACCTTTTCGGGGAAGGTTTTGGGCGATGGAGTTGCCGTGATTCCTGAGGAGGGGCGGCTTTATGCCCCAGCGGATGGAACAGTGGAAAATCTTATGGACACCGGCCATGCACTGGGGATTGTCACCAAGGGCCTCCAGGCGGAGCTGCTCATCCATGTGGGACGGGACACCGTCTCCCTCCAGGGTCAGCATTTTACCCTTCATGTCCGGGAGGGAGATACGGTCAAAGCTGGCCAGCTGCTGATGGAATTTGACATGGCTGCCATTGGCGAGTTGGGCTTTGACCTCACCACGCCGGTGATCGTGTGCAACAGCAGCGACTTTGATTTGGTGAAGTGCGGCAGCAAGCAGGTCGCTCCCGGCGATGTTCTGCTCACCCTGACCCGCAAGCAGAACTGACCTTGTTCCATCCGTCAATCATGGAAAGGAGAAACACCCATGAAGCAATTCCAGTATACCATTACCGATGCCAACGGCATTCACGCACGGCCTGCCGGTCTTCTGGTGAAGGAGGCGCAAAGATTTGCCAGCGCTGTGAAACTCATCCGCGGAGAGAAAAGCGCCGACCTGAAGCGTCTTTTCGGGGTCATGGGCCTTAACGTCAAGGCGGGGGATGCAGTGACTGTCAGCGCCGAGGGAGCCGACGAGGAGGCTGCTATCCAGGCGCTGGAAACATTTTTCCAGCAGAACTTATAACAACCCTGCCACCAATTCAGACGATGGATGTAGAAAGGCGGCGATTGCCACATGAATGTACTCCATGGAGAAGGCGTCTGCGCCGGTGTGGCTGGTGGAAAGCTCTACGTTCTCCACAGACAGACAGAGACGCCGAAACGGCAGATCTCCGACCCGGAAGGGGAAATTGCCCGGTTTGATGCAGCCAGGGAACGGGCCATTGCCCAGCTGGCCGCATTGGAGGAGGAAACTCAGGAGCGGCTGGGACAGGAGCAGGCCCTTCTGTTCCAGATTCACCAGATGATGCTGGAGGATCTGGATTATCGGGAATCCGTGACCGGGATCATTTCCGGCCAGCTCATGAATGCAGAATATGCCGTGGACCAGACGGCAGCTCAATTTTCCCAGATCTTTGCACAAATGGACGACGCCTACATGCAGCAGCGGGCTTCTGACGTGCTGGATGTGTCCCGCCGGCTGATTTCTGTGCTCATGGGCCGGGAGGAGGCCGGGTGGGCTGGGGATGAGCCGGTCATCCTGGCGGCTGACGATCTGGTTCCCAGCGAGACGGCCCGCCTGGACCGGCAGCGGGTTCTGGCCTTTGTAACTGCCCAGGGCACCGGCAGCTCACACACGGCGATTTTTGCCCGTACTATGGGCATTCCCGCCGTGGTTGGCCTGGGAGACGCCCTGCTCCCGGACTATGACGGTCGGGAGGTTTATGTGGACGGCGCTGCCGGAGAAGTTTACATAGACCCGGACCCGGAGACAAAGGCCCAGTTGATTTCCCGGAGAGAGGCGCTCCTCCGGCTCCGGCAACATGCGGAGCAGTACCGGGGTGTGCCGGCCACCACGCCGGAGGGAAAGAGAATCCAGCTCTGCGCCAACATCGGATCGCCCAAGGACCTGGAAGCAGTGGAGCAGGGCGATGGGGATGGAATTGGACTGTTCCGCAGCGAGTTTCTCTATCTGGGCCGGGACGACTATCCTTCGGAGGAAGACCAATACAGGGCTTACCGCCAGGTTGCGCAGGCCATGGCGGGGCGGATGGTGGTGGTGCGTACCTTGGACATTGGCGCCGACAAGCAGGCCTCCTACTTTGCTCTTCCCCAGGAGGAAAACCCGGCTATGGGGATGCGGGCCATTCGCATCTGCCTGACCAGGCCCCAGATATTCCGCACCCAACTCCGGGCTCTGTACCGGGCTTCGGTCCACGGCAATCTGGCCATTATGTTCCCTATGATCACCTCCTTGGAGGAGGTACGCCAGGTGAAGGAGATCTGCAGGCAGGTACGGCAGGAGCTGCAGGAAGCCGGCGTGCCATTCCGGGCCGAGACGCCCCTTGGCATCATGATTGAGACCCCGGCGGCAGCGCTCATCAGCGACCGGCTAGCTCCGGAGGTGGATTTTTTCAGCATTGGTACCAACGACCTGACCCAGTATACGCTGGCGGTGGACCGGCAAAATGGTTCCATCGGCGCTTTTTGCAACCCCCATCATGAGGCAGTGCTTCGCCTGATTCGATATACGGTGGAGCAGGCCCATCAGGCGGGCATTTGGGTTGGCATCTGCGGCGAATTGGCAGCGGACCCAAGCCTCACCCAGACCTTTGTGGAAATGGGCATTGATGAGCTGTCCATGTCACCTGGTAAAATTCTGGAGACTAAGGCGCGGATTTTGGACCGGGCGTAATGTCTGGGGAGAAAGGAGAGGTCTATGAAAAGTGCGTTGCTCAGGCTGCGTGAGGCCAGAGAAGCCATCAGCCCTACAGAGCGGGAAATTGCGGATTATCTGCTGCAGCATCCGGAGGATGTGATTGACCTGAGCATTCACGAGCTGGCCAAGCGGACCTTTTCCTCTCCGTCCACCATCATTCGGATGTGCCACCGCATCGGTTTTGAGGGCTTCAAAGAGTTCCGCAAAGCCATTACCTATGAAATGGCGATCCGAAGGCAAAACAAGGAGGCCGAGCAGAAGGAAATTACCCGCTCCGACAGCTTGGAGGACATTGTTGAGAAAATCACCTACAAAAATATTATGTCCCTGGAGGATACAAAGAACCTTCTGGATACGGAAACCCTGGAAAAATGCGTAGAGCTGGTGCGGGGTGCCTGGATGGTGCTGCTCTTTGGAATGGGCGCGTCTCTCTGCGCTGCCAAGGACGCCTACCTGAAGTTTTTGCGGCTGAATAAGCCTTGTGTTATCAATGAGGATTGGCATTCTCAGCTGCTCCAGGCCAGGAATACCTCCCGGGAGGATCTGGGGATCGTCATTTCCTACTCCGGCAGTACGGTGGAGGTCATTGAGTGCATGAAGGCTATGCGGGAAAACCACACACCCATCATCGCCATCACCCGGTGCATTTCCTCTCCTGTTTCGGAGTTGGCCGATTACAAGCTGTATACTACGGCTAACGAGTCCACCTTCCGCACCGGAGCCATGTCCTCCCGGATTTCCCAGCTCAATATCATCGATATTCTCTACACAGCCTTTGCCAACAGAGAGTATGAACGCTGCCTGGAGCAGCTGTCCAGGACCCATATTCGCAAACCGCCTCTCACACCAAAGGCCAGTGAGACGCCCAAATAGCCACGGATTCAGCGCCGTTCCGCTTACCTTTGGCAGCCGGAACGGCGCGCTTTGCTTCTAAAGTCGGCTGTGGGCAGTGGAACATAGGCGGCGGTATGGTTGTTTATTCACTGGATTTCGGTGAAAGAAAGTTTCGCGCCCCAGGGGGCAAATTGCGATTTTGTTTCAAACAACGGAAATAATATACCAATCGGAGGCTGAAAGGTTGCGGCAAATTGTTCACTTTGCTATAATTCTTTCAGAAACTTGCATGGTATACAAGAACATGCATAAAGAAGGGAGTCTTCAGGATGAAGAAACGAGTGTTTCGTAATGTGCTGGGGTTGGCCCTGGCGGCCGTGATGACCGTATCTGCGGCTATGCCTGCCCTGGCAGCGAGGGGGCCGGATACGGCCTATGAGACTCTGGCGGAGAGCCATGTGACGCAGGCGACGCTTCCAGAGGGACAGTGGCAGTCGGTGGTGTCCTTCCCGGACTGGTGCGGCTATGTGGATGACACCCTGGTGATGAACAATCTCTTTAGCTTCACTGGCTTTGCGGGCCAGGGTGAGCTGTACGTGACTGTCGCCGAAGGGGTGACCAGTTTCCGGATGTTTGTCAATAACGTAGAGGTGGATACGGCCTCCATGCTGCCGGGTGGCACCTGGAAGCTGGACATTTCCGATGTAGCCCTGGACGGAACCAATACCATCCAGGTGACGGGGATCACCCCCAGCCAGCTGGCAAGCGCTGTGACGGTACATATTCCATATCCTGTGGTCATAGACGGGGACCCGTCTGAGGTGGGGATGGATGCCAGCACCGTGGAGCTCATCGGCGATTTCATCAGCGCTGAAGTGAAATACGGCTTCTCCGGCGCTCAGCTGGCCGTGGTCAAAGATGGCAAGCTGGTGATCAATGAAGCCTGGGGCTCCGCCAACGGCTATCGTGCCGACGGAACCCGGATTGAGCCAGGTGACGAGGACTATGTACCTGTGACGACGGACACCCTGTATGACCTGGCCTCCAATACCAAGATGTACTCTGTGAACTATGCGCTGCAGTACCTGGTGGACCGGGGCCAAATCAGCTTGGATGCTCGCATCACGGATTTCTATCCGGAGTTTGACGATGAGGGAACCACCATTTTCAAGGACGGGACCTCTGAGGAAATGAAGGCTCAAATCCTGTCTTGGAAGTCCCAGCTCACCATTCGGGACATCCTGATGCATCAGGCCGGCTTTGATCCGGACCCTCAGTATCACAATGACCAGTTTAACCAGGTCACCCAGAAGCCCCAGCAGGGCGTGAGCAACCCCCTGTTCTCCCAGGACCGGGAGAAAACTCTGGAGATGGTTCTGGCCTCTCCTTTGACCTATCAGCCAGGCAGCAAGACAGTCTACTCGGATGTGGACTACATGCTTCTGTGCTTTATCGTGGAGCAGGTGACGGGCAAACGGCTGGATGCCTTCCTGAAGGAGACCTTCTGGGACCCCATGGGCCTGACCCATGTGACCTACAACCCCTTGCAGAACGGCTTCCAGAAAGAGGATTGCGCCGCAACTGAGCTCCAGGGCAACACCCGGGACGGCGCCATTTCCTTCCAGAACGTCCGGACAGACACCGTCTGGGGCGAGGTCCACGATGAGAAGGCCTATTACGCCATGGGCGGCATCTCCGGTCATGCAGGCCTGTTCTCCAATGCAGAGGATCTGGCGAGGCTGGCCTCGGTGATGCTCACCGGCGGCTACGGCGGTCATCAGTTCTTCTCCAAGAATACCATAGACGAATTTACCAAGGCCAAGAGCCTGAGCTACCCCACCTGGGGTCTGGGATGGTGGCGGCAGGGAGAGATTGGCCGGGTGAACTACTTTACCACCCATGCTTCTGGTAACACCATCGGCCACCAGGGCTGGACCGGCACCCTCACGGTGATTGATCCGGAGAACGATCTGGTGGTGGTGCTCCTCACCAATAAGAAGAACTCCCCGGTGATTGACAACACCGTGGACACCAACGATTTCTACTCCGACAACATGGTTTTGGGTGCGCTGGGCTCTGTGGTGGGCTATGTGTACGAGTCCTTCACTTCCACCCCCGATGCCATGGATGCCAGCCTGATGCAGTTTGCCAAGGAACGGATCAAGCTGATGTCCAGCCATAGAGACGCCTATGACGAAGCGCCCCATATGAATGATTCCTTTGCCCTGGCCGACCTGGTGGTCACCCGGGCGGAGCGGCGGCAAACCCAGGTGACCAAGGACTACGCCCAGACGGTTCTAAACGACCTGAAGAGCTATGTCCAGACGTATGTAGCCAAGGAAGCCAACCTGACCAACGCGGAAGCCTGGTCTGGAGCTCTCCAGGCCCGCATTGACGCCATTGGCACAGAAGGGACTGCTCCGGCTGCCCCGTCCATGTCAGCTGTCCAGGTGGATGCCATGCCCGGTATCAACGCATCCGGGAATTTCGCTGGTGGCCAGGACCAAAATGCGGTGTACTTCCCCCGCTGGGGCAGCGGCACCACCTCCTATTGCTATAACAACAGCATCACCTGGTTTGAAGGCTTTGCCGGTCAGGGCACGGTGTACTTCCAGATGCGCCGGGCGGTGCCCAGCATGCGGATCTTCATCAATGGCGTAGAGGTAGATACCTCTGCCATGCTGAACACCACCGGCATGTTTGCCATTGACGCGTCCCAGTACACCGTCAATGGGCGCAACTCGGTGCAGGTGACGGATATGCCCATCGCCACGGCTCGCCTGAGCGCCCTTATGGTGGTTACCAATCCCCAGGTGGTGGAGGGAACCCCCAGCGAGGTGGGTCTTGACACCAAGGCGCTGGATATGATCGATTCCATGATCCAGAAGGACATTGACTATGGCTTTACCTCCGCCCAGCTGGCCGTGGTGAAGGATGGCAAGCTGGTGTACTCCAACGCCTGGGGTACGGTGAATGCCTACAACCAAGACGGCACCCCTAAGACGGACAGTGAGGCTGTGACTACAGACACCCTGTACGATCTGGCCTCCAACACCAAGATGTACGCCACCAATTACGCTGTGCAATATCTGGTGCAGAATGGCAAGCTGAATCTCAGCGATCCCATTACCAAGTTCTTCCCCAGCTTTGCCGAGGACACCATTGAGATTTCCTATCGGGTCAGCCAAGGCTCCGGCGCTCCGGATCTGGCTACGGCAAAGGCCTGGAAGGAGGAGCTCACCGTGGCTGACATCCTCCAGCATCAGGCGGGCTTTGCACCCGATCCCCAGTTCCACAATGATCAGTTTGATCAGGTGACCCAGAAGCCGGCTCCCGGCGTGGAAAATGTGCTCTACGCCATTGGCAAGGAGCAGGTGGCCCAGGCCATTTGCAAGGCTCCCTTGGTCTACGAGCCCGGCACCAAAACGGTGTACTCCGATGTGGATTACATGCTCCTGGGCCTCATTGTGGAGCAGATTACCGGGCAGAGCCTGGACGTGTTTATGCGCGAGACCTTCTATGAGCCTCTGAACCTGACCCACATCACCTTCAACCCTCTGCAAAACGGCTTCACCGCCAACCAGGTGGCAGCCACAGAGCTGAACGGCAACACCCGGGACGGGGTCATTTCCTTCCAGAATGTCCGGACCTCCACCATTCAGGGTGAAGTCCACGATGAGAAGGCCTACTACGCCATGGGCGGTGTCTCCGGCCATGCGGGCCTGTTCTCCAATGCTGAGGATCTGGCCAAGCTGGCTTCCATGATGGTGAACCAGAGCGGCTATGGCGACAAGCGCCTCTTCAGCTACAACACCAATCAGTACTTCACCGCCCGGAAGGACAGCTCCGCCACCTGGGGCCAGGGCTGGTGGCGGCAGGGCGATTGCGGCCGTCCCTGGTACTTTGGCGTTCAGGCCTCCCGGAACACGGTGGGTCACCAGGGCTGGACCGGTACCTTGACTGTGGTAGATCCGGCAGAGAACCTGGTCATTGTGTACCTGACCAATAAGATTAACTCCCCGGTTACCAACAAGGAGACGTCTCCCAACCAGTTCGATGGCAACTGGTATACGGCATCCACCCTGGGCTTTGTGGCCAACATCCTGTACCAGGGCCTGGACAACCACAGCGCCAGCGCCGATATCCAGCCTGCCCTGGATGCGCTG
>OJOU01000976.1_pt1 | contig 10209 bp, 8 predicted proteins | sample 1598291 | NCBI WGS metagenome assembly OJOU01 (sample SAMN03922470, study PRJEB24848) | human gut metagenome | isolation source: stool sample | host: Homo sapiens | place: Germany | collected 2010-11 | reverse complement strand
CGTTAGGGTACCGGGGGTTCGAATCCCCCCGCTTCCGCAAAAAACCAACTAATAAATTTATTAGTTGGTTTTTTTGTTTTTAAGCCAACCGAATTAAAGTGTTTCATATATTTGTCATATTTGAACTTATCGTAAGTCGATCTGTTATTAAAAGGAGATAATTAAATATATACATTATGACAATTGCTTTTATCCGAACATATAACAATAAGCAAAACTCCGAGGTCCAAGAAGCTGTGATCCGGGAATTTGCAGAATCTCAGAAGATAGAGATCAGGAAGTGGGCTAAAGAGGTGGGAAATAGTCCTCGTGCGAACCGCAGACTGGAAAGTATTGTCAAATCTTTAAGTCCCGGGGATGAGATACTTGTGTCCGATATATCCCGTGTGAGCCGTAAGATGATCGAGATCATCCATATCATTTTGCTTTGTATAGAGCGAAAGGTAACGCTCCGTAGCGTAAGCGACGGATATGTGTTCGAGGATAATATCGACAGTAAGACTTTGGCCTTTACCTTCGGTCTGGTCTCTGAGATCGAGCGAAAGCTGGTCTCTATCCGTACGAAGGAAGCCCTTGCCTTGATCAGAAGTAAAGGTGTGGTGCTGGGCCGTCCGAAAGGTAGTCAACAAATGGGACGCTTGGAGCCTTATAAGGAACAAATCGAGAAAGACTTGAAAGACCCGAGCTTGACTTACGCTCAGATAGCGGAGAAATACAATGTATCGTTAAGTAGCTTCAAACGCTTTCTGAAAGAGTATCTTCCCGATAAGAAAAAGAAGAAGACTAAAAAATAAGAAAAGCTCCTTTCACCTCTGCTAAGTATATTAGCATTCAGTAGTGAAAGGAGCTTGTTTTTTTATTTCTCTATACGGATACGGGCGTCTACAGCGAACAAGCCTCTATCCGTAGCCACCAACGGATTTATATCCATTTCCTTTATCTCGCTGGCAAAACGCAATAAGGTAGAGAGGCGAACGATAATGTCCGCATATTGTTGCTCGTCGATACCCTTTTGCCCACGTGTACCTTTAATGATCGGATACCCTCTCAAAGAACGAATCATTGAATAAGTCTCATCGTATGACAACGGAGCCAAACCATAAGACACATCTTTCAATACCTCCACGAAGATTCCACCCAACCCGCAAAGTACCACATGGCCGAAACGATCCTCATATTTAGCTCCCAAGAATAATTCCTGTCCTTTCAACATCGGTTGTACCATGATGCCCGTAACACCCGGCAGACGCATCATACGTTCATACTCGAACAATAAATGCTCTTCTCCACGGATATTCAAGGCCACACCACCGATATCGCTCTTATGCACAGGCCCTACAACCTTGGCTACCACCGGATATTTCACCTTCTTGGCAAAAGCCAGCAACGCATCCCTATCATCCGAAGCATATTCCTCCACTAACGGGATATTAGCGGCACGCAACAATGTACGCACTTCCTCCGGATTTAAATAACCGCTACCCGGCAACCGATCTATGATACGACGAACTTCCGGTACATCCACGCCATATAGCTGGATATCCGTGCTCATCGGTTTCGGCGTATTGATCACCCGTGAAAGGGCAGTACCCAATGTCACCTCGTCCGAGAAGTTCACATGGCCTTTCTTGACAAAGCTCTTCACTTCCGGTCCGGCCGTTACGATAGACGGTAATATCGGGAAGATCGGCTTCTTGCACTCTTCCATCTTTTTATGAAGTACCTCGTAGGTATCATAAAGTTTTACCAAACCGGGACTACCGAAGATGACCATCATCAAATCCACATTATCGAAACGATTCTCACAGAAATCGATGGCTGTAGCCAAATGTTCCGGTGTCCCCGTACCGATAATATCAATCGGATTACCGACAGCGGCACCCGGATACAGTTTGGATTTCAACTCATCAGCGATAGGGCCTTCCAAACTAGGAACATTCAAACGCCCCTTGGATAAAGCGTCCGCCAACATTACCGCAGGCCCTCCGGCATGTGTCACGATCGCACAATTCTTCCCTTTCACGTCTTTCAAGGTAAAGATACTCGCCACGGTAGTCAATTCCTCACGGCTAAAACAACGCACGATACCCGCCTTACGGAACAAAGCCTCCACGGCAGAGTCCGAACTAGCGATAGCGCCCGTATGCGAAGAGGCAGCTCGCTTTCCCGACTCCGTACTTCCCGCCTTGATAGCGGCGATCTTGCATCCCTTACGTATCAAGGAAGACGCATGATACAACAATTTATCCGGTTGCTTGATTTGCTCGATATACAACATCTTGATCTTGGAATCCAATACCGGATCAAAGTTCCGATCCATATATTCAAGGATATCCTCTACTCCATTCTGCTTGGAGTTTCCAACCGACCAAACAGAAGAGAAACGCAGCCCTTTTGTCAGCGCCGACTCGATAATGAACAAGGCCGTACCGCCGGAGCTAGAGATGAAATCCACGCCATCGGGATGGAATTCCGGTATCGGTTGCGTAAACACGCCATGATAATTCATATTCATCAACCCGATACAGTTCGGGCCGATCAAGGAAGCTCCCGCCTCATTCACGACATCCAGCATCTGTTGTTCCAAGATACCGCCTTCGTGTGTCTCCTCGCCGAAACCGGCTGAGATCACGATAAAAGCTTTTACCCCCTTTTGCCGGGCCAGCACTTCCATCACCTCGGGGCACGATTTACTCGGAATCGAGATGATCGCCAACTCCGTCTCCGGGATATCATGTACAGAAGGATAAGACTTGACGCCTTGCACGTCTGTCTCCTTGGCGTTTACCACACATAATTCTCCTTTATATTTTCCATCCAACAGGTTTCGCACGATACGACCGCCCGGTTTATGTACGTTGTTGGAACCTCCCACCACTACGATGCTTTGAGGATTAATCAATTCTCGGTTAATCATAACATTTTGATTAGTTAGATTCAATGAATGGGAGCAAATATAGTTTTTTTCTCCATTTATTCATTAAAACCCGTGGTATTTATTTACACTTTGCACTCTCTGTCTGCAACCAGTCACACCATGCATCCATCCCGTCTCCTTTCGTGGCGGATACCTCGAATATCTGGAGATGGTGATTTACCTTCAAGGCGTTTTCCCGAAGCACTTCCACTTTTGTATTCAGATAAGGAGCCAGATCAATCTTGTTGATTACGCAGATATCTGCCTCCTGAAAGATATGTGGGTATTTCAACGGTTTATCATCCCCCTCCGTCGTACTCACGATAACGACTTTCTTGGACTCTCCGAGATCGAACATGGCCGGACAGACCAGATTGCCGACATTCTCTATAAAAAGGATCGCTCCCTCCTTCGGATTCAGATGCTTAACGGCATGATTGACCATGTCGGCTTCCAAATGACAGCCGGTACCGGTATTTACCTGAAACACGGGAATCTCCAACGCCGCTATACGGTCGGCATCGTTTGAGGTTTGTTGATCACCTTCTATCACATAGATCGGTCGCTTCGCTTTCAAACGGCGGATCGTCTCTTCCAGCAAAGTTGTCTTACCGGATCCGGGCGAACTCATCAAGTTCAGGCAGAACAGGTTCTTAGCCTCGAAATATCCCCGGTTTCGCTCCGCCAATAAGTTGTTACGTTGAAGTATATCTTGTTCCAGATTGATTACGATCCCTTCATCAGGATGGTGATGATGTTCATGGCCATGAGAATGCTCATGCGTATGATCGTGATGGTGATGATGCTCTCCGCATCCGCAAGTTCCGCACATAGTATTTAAGTTTTTATTTCATTAATATATCATTCCTTTTTAATAACAATCGACTTCACCCGAAGTTCCTTCCCTTTAAGGATTTTAACTAAATAGTAGCCACAATGGGGACAAGGGGAAAACAAGGCGTTCATTGGGAAAATGGTCTCACAGTCGCTACACTGTCCTTCCCCCTCAATATAATGACGGATAATCCGGGCCTTTTCCAGCTTGCTACCTTTTATGGCGCTATCCAATGCGAACTCTAAGGTTTGGATCTCTACGCCGGACAAATGTCCTATCTCTAACTCCAACTCTTCGACCACCGAGGCTCCCCGGTTATCCGCTTGTTCCTCGACCAGCTCCACGATGCTACGGGCTATAGACAACTCATGCATATCTGATCTCTTTTAAAAGGGAGTCACCGAGGCGATCGTTAATTGCCCCACGGCTATCCCCCCATCGTTACAAGGTATACGAGACGGAATATAGACGGGGACCCCAGCCATGATGAACTGTCTCCTCATCGACTCCGTCAATAATTTATTCTGGAAACATCCTCCCGAGATAACCACTTGTGTCGCTTTCGTCCGTTTAATCAACAAGCGGGCTTTCTGCACAAACAAGGAAGCCAATGTCGTATGGAAACGGGCGGATATCAAGCTCACCGGGACCTCGTTCGTCTTATCATGCAATAATGCCTCAAACAAAGAATAAAAAGAGATTTCCTCTCCCTCCGCCGAGACTGGATACGCATAAGCGTTCCTCTCTCCCATCGCCGCCTGCTCCAATAAGACCGGAGCCTCCGCTTGGTGGCTGGAGACATCGCAAATCCCCAATAAAGAAGCTACCGCATCAAACAGCCGGCCAGCGCTGGATGTATAGGGTGTATTCACACCTTTCTCCATCATTCGTTCAAGCATAGCGATCCTTTCCGTGCCTATGCGTTCCACGAAATCGGCCGGATAAGGAATACCCGACGGTTCGTCCTTGAAATAATGCCACAAATAGGCGACAACCATTCGCCATGGCTCCTCAGCCGCCTTGTCGCCTCCCGGTAACGGGACATACTCAAAATGGGAAAGGCGACGGTATTTCGCTCGGTCACAAAAGAAGAACTCGCCTCCCCAAACCTTACCATCATCACCCAGACCTGTCCCATCCATCACGATAGCGAGAACCGGCTCATTCAATCCATGCTCCAACATACAAGCAGCGGCATGAGCATGATGATGTTGTACCTTTAATAAAGGTAAGGAAAGAGATTTCGAGATACGTTCCGCCTCTTGGCTGGAAAGATAATCCGGATGCAGATCACAAACCAATCGCTGGAGATTGAAACGAAACAAATGACGAAACCGCTCCATAGATTCCGTATAGAACCGGAAAGTCTCCCAGTTCTTTAAGTCGCCAATATATTGACTTTGCAGGATCGTCTCTCCTTTTCCCAAAGCGAACGTGTTCACTTTCTCCGCACCGAAAGCCATGATCCCTTCCACATTTGTATCCGTGAAAAAGGGTTCCGGCACATAGCCTCGGGAACGACGGATCAAGCAGGGTTGTCCTCCGCAGACCTGCAACACAGAATCATCTACCCGGTTATGGATCGGGCGATTATGATGCAAGAGGATCGCTACCTTTCCCGCTAATTGCGCCTCCGCATCCTCTGGGGTGATCGCTATCGGCAAATCGCTTAGATTCCCGCTGGTCATTACCAACGCAGGTATCCCTGTACGAGCAAACCAATCGTAATGAATCGGCATATAAGACAACATACATCCTAGCGTATGCATGCCCGGATTGATTCCGGAAGCTAACCGGCTCCGTTGCCTCAGCAGCACGATCGGACGGCGCCAAGAGACGAGGCATCGCTCCTCCATCGGCTCCGTTGCCGTATAGACTTGCAAATGTTCCAGATCACGGAACATAACAGCGAATGGTTTGGTATCCCGCTGCTTTATCTCTCGCAGACGGGCAACCGCTCTCTCGTTCGAGGCATCACAAATCAAATGATAGCCTCCGATTCCTTTAGCCGCAATAACCTCTCCACCAAGCAATAGACGAGAGGTAAGTTTCAATAAGGTCTCATAATCGATATAAGTCTCCTCGTTATAAGTCGCGTAATAAGTCGGGCCACAATGATTGCAAGCGACCGGTTGGGCATGGAAACGGCGATCGATAACATTCGTATATTCTTTCTCACAATCGGGACACATAAGGAAACCGCCCATCGTTGTCTGCGAACGGTCGTAAGGAAGGTCCCGGATAATAGAGAAACGAGGGCCACAATGCGTACAATTAATAAAAGGATATCCGATTCGATGGGGTTGCGTAGTCCGGTCTCGCATACAATCCGCACAAACAGCGATATCCGGGGAGACCTGCGTGACCTCATCCGATTCTGAATGGCTGGGCGTAATCGTAAAATCGTCAAAATCATCTTCATCCATTTCCGTAGATGTATAGGAGATCCGATGGATATAAGCGACACGAGGATGCTCGGTCCGTATACGACTTATCAGCAAATCCCGATCATCCGGAGTAGCGGCAACCAATATACGTACTCCATTATTCATATTCTCCACACAACCTTTCATCCCCAGATCTTTAGCGATCCGGTAGATAAAAGGGCGAAAACCAACCCCTTGAACCAAGCCTTGAATAATCAACGCATATACTTTATTCTTCGCCATAGCACAAATATAGGAATAAATGTCTAATCAGACACGAATCGACTATCGTATTTACTAAAGAGATATTATCTATCATCTTATAAATAATATTTATCAATTTTATCTTTCCCTCTTAAACATATTAAGTATCTTTGAGGTTACTAAATAAATTGAAACGATATGTGTTTAGCGGTACCCGGAAAGATTATCTCAATCGATCGAAGCATCCCCGAAATGACCATGGCTAAAGTTGATTTCGGAGGCATCCTAAAGAATATATGTATTGAATGGGTGGATGTGAAACAGGGGGATTATATCCTCGCTCACGCAGGGATCGCTATATCTGTTGTAGATGAGAAAGAAGCGGAGGAAACACTGAAAGACCTTAAAGAATTACAAAAGTGCGTTTCGTAGACGAATATAGAAGCAACGAGAAGGTACAAACTCTTCTGGAGGCCATCCGCAAAAAGGTGACACGACCTTGGTATATCATGGAGATTTGTGGCGGGCAAACACATGCTATCGCCCGTTATCGGCTGGAAGAGATGTTGCCGCCGGATCTTCAACTACTCCATGGGCCGGGTTGCCCGGTCTGTGTAACACCGGTCGAGACAATCGACTACGCCTTGAAGTTGGCGACACAGCCGAATGTGATCTTAGCCTCTTTCGGGGATATGATGCGAGTTCCGGGAAGTAAGGAGGATTTATTGAGCGTAAAAGCGAGAGGAGCGGATATCCGTATGCTATATACGCCCTTGGATGCCCTATCACTGGCCGAGGAGAACCCGGATAAGGAAATCGTATTCTTCGCAATTGGTTTTGAGACGACCGCACCTGTCCACCTCATGGCTTTGAAAGAGGCCATACGCCGAGGACTTCCGAACTTTTCCATATTGACTTCCTTATTCACGGTACCACCCGCTATCGAGGCTATCTTATCAGATCCGGAAAGCAAAGTGAATGGCTTCCTGACAGCCGGACATGTCTGCGCCATCACAGGCAACAGGGCCTATCACCGATTAGCCGCCCACTATAAAATCCCGATGGTCGTCACCGGATTCGAGCCGGTAGATCTATTATATGGCATTTATCGCTGTGTCTCCCAGTTGGAAGCCGGAAGTTATGAGGTAGAGAACGCTTACAAACGGGCCGTTCCCGAGCAAGGGAATGCCGCCGCCCGCCAACTTATGGACGAGATGCTGGAACCTTGCGACCAAGACTGGCGGGGCATCGGAATCATCCCCTCCAGCGGGCTTCAACTTCGGTCCGAATATAAAAGATATTCCTCCCGAATGAGATTTCAATTGTGTCCGGAAGAAAACCGGATCGCATCCGAATGTATCGCCGGACTGATTATGAGAGGTTTGAGACAACCCTCGGACTGTCCCCATTTCGGGAAGGCCTGCCATCCCACCCATCCGCTGGGAGCCCCGATGGTCTCCTCGGAAGGGGTTTGTGCCGCTTATTATAGATATAAATAGAAAGATATGGATATACACTTGAATTGCCCGATTCCTTTTACCGACTCAGACCGTGTGCTACTGGCGCACGGAGGGGGAGGACGCATGACACACCAACTGATCAGCCAAGTATTTTATCCGGCTTTCCGGAACCCATTATTGGAGCAGGATCATGACGGATGCGTGTTTCTTATGGAAGAAGGGCGACTGGCCTACTCTACCGACTCCTTCGTGGTAGACCCGATCTTTTTCCCCGGAGGAGATATCGGTGATCTGGCGATCAACGGGACCGTTAACGATCTGGCTTGTTGCGGTGCCCGTCCTTTGTATCTGACCGCCGGGTTTATACTGGAAGAGGGCTTGCCTCTAGCAGATCTTCAGCGTATCGTACAATCCATGAAACGTGCGGCGGAGCGTGCCGGCGTACAGATCGTAGCCGGGGACACAAAAGTGGTGGAACGGGGCAAGTGCGATAAATTGTTTATCAACACCAGTGGGATCGGGATCGTCCCTCCGGGCATACGAATCGCCCCAGACCAAGCCACTCCCGGCGATGTCGTCATTTGTAGCGGCCCGATTGGTCTACATGGTATCACGATCCTTTCCGCACGGGAAAGCTTGGGATTCGAGACGGATCTAAAAAGTGATACCGCTTCGCTAAACATTATGATTTCTGAGCTGTTACATACTATAGGAGAGGTACATGTCTTACGTGATCCCACCCGAGGTGGCGTAAGCGGAACCCTCAACGAGATCGCCCAAGACGCTGGTGTGGATATCCTGCTGGACGAAGACGCCCTGCCTATTCCTGAAGCGGTACGTGCCGCATCCGAGATGCTAGGATTAGACCCGCTCTATATAGCGAACGAAGGATTAGTTCTTGTGATCCTGCCGGAAAGCCGTGCGGAACAAGCGTTACCCCTTATGAGAGGTTTCGAGGAGAGCAGGCAAGCGACCGTTATCGGTCGTATCACCAAGCAAAGCGGAGAGCAAGCCCGGGTCAAGATGAAGACATTATACGGTAACTACCGGATCATCGATATGCTAAGCGGGGAACAACTCCCCCGTATTTGTTAGAATACTTAATTGCTGAGATATGGAAAATAAAAGACCGTCCGTTTACGAAGAGTGCCGTCAGAAAGGCATCTCCCGCCGGGACTTCCTGAAGTTCTGTACCACCATGGCCGCCCTTATGGGATTGGAGGCTTCGGGAGTGGCACAGGTAGTAAATGCCTTGGAGACGAAACCCCGCCTTCCGATCATCTGGCTACACCTACAGGAATGTACCTGTTGTACCGAATCGTTTATCCGTGCCGCCCACCCGATCGTGGCGACCTTGTTGTTAGACAAGATTTCCCTAGACTATACCGAGACGCTGATGGCCGCCGCCGGCGAACAGGCCGAGGCCGCTAAGGAAGAGACCATGAAAAAGTATTACGGCAATTATCTACTGATGATCGAGGGGTCGCTACCTACCAAGGACGAGGCTTATTGTTGCGTAGGCGGCAAGAGTGCCTTGCAGATCACCGAAGAGGCCGCCGCAGGAGCTAAAGCGATCATCGCTTGGGGCAACTGCGCTTCCGCCGGTTGCGTGCAAGCGGCGAACCCGAATCCTACCGGCGCTAAAGGTATTCATAAAGTCATCAAAGGTAAACCTATTATTAATGTACAAGGCTGTCCTCCGATCGCCGACGTGATGGCGGGTGTCATTATTTATATGTTGACTTTCGAACGCATGCCGCAATTGGATGGATTGGGCCGTCCGAAGATGTTCTACTCACGCCGGGTACATGATACGTGCTACCGCCGTGCGAATTTCGACGCCGGCTTGTTCGTGGAGAGCTTCGACGATGAGAACGCCAAGCATGGCTACTGCTTGTATAAAGTGGGATGCAAAGGTCCGAGCACCTATAACTCGTGCGGTATCATCAAATGGAACGAGGGCACCAGTTACCCGATCCAGAGCGGTCACCCCTGTTTGGGTTGCAGCGAGGAGAATTTCTGGGACAACAGCCCGTTCTATAAACGTATGCCCGATATACACGGATTCGGTATCGAGGCCACGGCGGATCAGATCGGTCTGGCTCTAGGAGCCGCTACCGCCGCCGGTATCGCCGTACATGCCGTAGCAACTAACATACGGAAAAAAGAGCTTATCGACAATGATGAGCCGGAAAGTAAATCTACGATCTAATAAAACACTACTATCATGTCAGAAAGAATTGTCATAGACCCCATTACCCGTATAGAAGGCCACCTGCGGGTAGAGGCTGAAATAGAAGGTGGCACGATCAAGAACGCTTATAGCTCGGGTACTATGGTGCGGCTGTCTCTTATACACATCTGACG
>OJOU01000938.1_pt1 | contig 10459 bp, 5 predicted proteins | sample 1598291 | NCBI WGS metagenome assembly OJOU01 (sample SAMN03922470, study PRJEB24848) | human gut metagenome | isolation source: stool sample | host: Homo sapiens | place: Germany | collected 2010-11 | reverse complement strand
CCATCTTTCTTACCACGCTTTGTAGTTACCATGATAACACCATTGGCACCACGGGCACCGTAGATAGCGGCTGCGGAAGCGTCTTTCAATACCTCCATAGACTCGATGTCATTCGGGTTCACCAAATCGAAGTTCTCCATAACGACACCGTCTACTACATATAGAGGATTTGAAGAAGCGTTGATAGTAGCCATACCACGGATAACGACACGGTTTGAATAAGCACCCGGCTGGCTGGAGTTTGAGAAGATGTTAACACCAGATACTTTACCGCGCAAATTGTCTAGTGCACTAAAGTTTTGGTTCTTTGTCAAGTCATCACCTTTAGCCACACCAATGGAGCCAGTCACGTCTGATTTACGCATCGTACCATAACCTACGACCACAACCTCGTCCAAAGTTTGAGTATCTTCCTTCAAAGTAACGTTAATCGCTGATTGGCTTCCCACAGGGATCTCCTGAGACAGATAACCGATATAAGAAACGACCAACACATCGTTTGCGGACACACCCTCGATCGTGTAATTACCGTCAAAATCGGTGATCGTACCGTTTGTAGTGCCTTTCACCACCACGTTAGCGCCAATAACAGGCTCACCTGTACCGTCAACAACCACACCTGTTACTTTCTTGCCTTGCTGCACTGCCATTACCATCAACCGTGCCTGCGGGAGCAGGAGCGGCCATAGCGGCGTTTACAGAGAAGGCAGAAAGCAGCAAACAGAACGCTGAGGCTTTAGCTATCCCCTGAATGGATAATAGCTTAGATTCATTCTTTGTCATTTTGCTTTGTTTTTTAATTAAGTTTAGATTGATTACATTGTCTATGTAATTTTTATCGTTATAGATGGACATAGTTCGTACGGAACTAGTGCGCCATTCATGGTCTATATCATTAAAAACTGGGCAAATGTATAACTTTTTTTGCAAACTAGACTTAAATCTATAGTATTTTTTTAATAAAAATGACACATTTATCACAAATCACCCCTTGAAACCAAGAATATCAGCCCCTAAATGTACTAAAAATATATTGTTCCGTACGGACTTACAATAGTATCATCGTCTTTCTATCACATAAATAATTAACTATCAAATATTAACAGTAAAAACACTTTAAATTGGTTACAATAAACAAATGTTAAATTTATTGAGATTCAAGGCTAGGCGAAAATGGCACTAGTATGGCTTCTATGAAAAAAACAGATAATATATTCAGAGACTGGATAATATGAAAAAATTTAGCCTTCCTTTATAAATAAAAGAAGAACCACATTATCTACAATCTTTCTACCAAGAAAGCGCCATAGACTTATTCCCACAAGGCTTGAAATCCAATAAGGCATTACCCGAAACAGAGTCTCTCATGACACTCTTCACCCATCACTCTAACACAAGCAAGTCTTCTGCTTAGAATAATACTGATTTATTTGGGATTAGATCCTATCAAAACATTCAATATACAAACATAAGACAAACTGGATAAGGGCGGGCAAACCCCGCCCCTTACCATGCTACCAAGATAATTTTATAAACTTATTCTCCCACGGAGCGAAACTCAACGGATTCCCCGAAACTGGGTCTCCTACGACATCACAAACCGTAGTTTTCACAAAATTAATTTTATCTGAAGCTACGGAGAAAGTAGCTGGCTTCCCGCCTATCTCACGCAATTGAAGCATAACAGCATTCTCGCCTTCCACAGGCCTCATGTTTACCAACAACAAATTCTCCGGTACGATCTTGAAAATGGAAGCCGATTGGAGAGGCTCCACCTTTTTATCTCCGGCAGGCAAAACACGGGTCAAGAACGGAATCCGGTTTTCCCAAGCGAACTTAGTCGCATACTCAATAGAGTTGTCTTTCGAAGAGTTGATGAAGTAACTCCATTGCATCTCTCCCATTTGGTCCGCATTGAAATTGGTTACCCAGTAGTTGTTCATCGGCCATGAATACATATTCGTGGACTGAGGTACGGCTCCGGCTTTATACCGCCCCGTATTGATCGCCCCAAATTGCATTAATGGTATTTCTTGGCTACCCATCACGACCTGTGACTCTCCATTACGAGCCGTAGCGAAGTTTTGCACCGTGTACCAATCGTTAGAGGAGCCCGGGATTTGGTCTACACCCGCCTCAATCGATCCGCCGGGTACATCTAAATGGATCTTTCCTCCTTCAACCTCAAACGGGAAAGCGATATAAACCGCTTCCGGATCTGTTACCGCTCTTTTGCGCAGGCGATAAACTACCTCGATTTTCTTTGTTACGTTAAATACACGGAATTCCACCATCAAATTATTCGGCTCACGTCCCGCTACTGTCTCTCCCCGGAAACGATATGTATCCCAGACATCGCCTTTCTCATATTTCTCGAAACGCATCTTCTCTGGGCGACGGCGGAGGAATTGGGGAGCACGATATTGTTCCATCGGATGACGGCTATCGATAATCTCATAAATAAACTCTCCCATCTCCCATTCCGCATCCGGCGTAACCAATTGTTTGTTCAAATCCTTATCACATAATTTACGAATCGTACCTTTACGGGTATTGAAGTCGATGGCATACCAAGGATTCTCCACATGTGTCTCTTTTAATTCCGTAGTGCCCTGTATTTCCGGACGTGGCGCATCCTTCACCTTTATATAATACTGTGCGTATCCCAAAGCCGGGACTTCTTTCACGTAAAAGTTCCAATAAGTACCATCGGAACGGCTTTCGCCGGCTTGTGCGGGAATTACGTTGCCAGCCGCATCCACGATCTCGAAAGCCTTGTCTTTCGGAAGAATCTGATGATCGACATAAGCTTTAGCGATACCGCTATAACTCCAGTTGAGCGTATTGAATACAGCGATAGACGGAACGTCGCTTTTAGGCACGAACGACTGTAATATACCCATAGTGGCCTCTCCCAGCAAACCGGAATGGCGATAGGCTTCCCACGCATACGATTGCTTCAAGGAGCGTTGTTCCCAAGTTTCCAGTCCATAAGCGTTACGCACGCTCTCACTATGCCCGAAAGTATGCTCATCATAGAACAAAAGAGCTTTGTTGATATCATAAATCCGATCATTGATGTCTGTCGGCAATTGAGCGCCTAGCATTTTGGCGAATGACAATCCGGCTTGGTTCGCGATAATATCCGAGTGAGTCACACGAGATATGGCGGCCTCGCGGGCACCGGAAGCGAAACCATCCGTCCACCAATCCGGCCAAGCTCCACGAACGGTCTCGATACGATCCGCATATTGGCTCTCTACCGTTTTAAAGAACTCACTGGCTACCGCCGTGCGTAATTTCGGCCATTCATATTTCTCGTTCCATTTCTGTAACATCTCGCAACTTTTAGTCGAAGGGGGCGCATTATCCGTAAGATATCCCGAATGCTGTACCGCTAATATATCATACGGATAATTTTTCGCTTCCATTTCACCTAAATAAGTTAAAACACGTTCCTCGAACTGGTCAAAGTTATCCGTATGAATCCCGAAAAAATTACCATAGTGATAATGCTCCGCACGATAAGTCAAGACCTTCTTCCCTGAAGGTGATTCCCACCAAAACACCGTAGGTTTATCAAAGCAGATCAACGCCCGATGGCCATGGGTTCCCATATTCACATATTTCACGCCGGCATCCGCGAAATACTCGCTGAAACACCAACCGATACCATTCACGTCGTCTTGCATAGCTACCTCGGCACGCATCCCATTTTCCCTGAATTGCTTGATCGGATAAAGAGAAGCGGCAAGTGTCTGCTCATCCGGTAATTCGTCAAAATTCAAGAACATCGTTGCTAATTCAATACGGCCTTCCTTTACCCGTTGCTTCAAGCGAGCGATCTGTTCCGCAGGACGACATTTCAAATATTCGCTAACCGCCCAAGCGATCTCGCAAGTCCAACGGAACTTAGCGAAATCCGGATAATTATCCGTAGCATCGCAATAGTCCAACGCATAATCAATGTATCGAAGCTGTTCCGCCAAGATTTCCATTTGGGAACGGGTATAACCGATATCCGTATGCGTGTGCTGCACCATATTCATCTGCCAATGGCGAACCGGTTTTACGGTAACCGTACTTTCCTCTTTCTCTTTCCCACTTGTCAGCGTCAACGGTAATTGGCGAGTAGCGCTAACCTCGGGTATCTCGATTCGGAATACATTATCCCCGGACGCCAGTTTCTCTTTACGGCTTTGCTCGCCTAAACGGATCGTCACTGTAGAAGGCTCTCCTTCATGTTTCACGGAGATCTCGACCTTTTGGGTCAGTCCGTTTTTCGATTTATAAACCGCCGGCAATACACGGCTCTTGATATCTGATAATCCCGGAGACGCATGAACCGACAATGTCCCGATCAACAAAGCCAATCCTGCTGATAAATAAGTCCTTTTTTTCATCTTATCGTGTTTTTATTGATATAAGTCCTATATACAACATACATATTAATAATAGCATCAAACCGGCTACCTGTCCGAACCTATCGGCTAAGCCTCCCATACAAGGCGTAATCAAGGCGCCTCCTGACACCCCCATAATCATCAAGGCTGAGACCTCGTTGGATTGCTCCGGCCGATGTTCCAAGGCGAAAGAGAACAGGATCGAAAACACATTCGAACAAGCCAAGCCAACCAGTACGATCATAACGCCCATGCTCCACAAGCTATCCGAGATAAGCAATCCTATGAAAGCAAGGATAGCGATAAGCATGCTTCCCCTTAAGAAGGGTCGTGACGAGATCCTCGCCAACAATATAGCCCCAAGGAAAGAGCCTCCCGTACGAGCGGCAAAATAAAGGCTACTCCCTAATCCGGCCTCTTGCAACGGCATGGATAACTTTTCCATCAATAGCTTGGGGATCGTCGTATTCAGACCGACATCGATCCCGACAATACACAGAATCCCCAAGAAAAGCATCCGTATCCTAGCATCTTTACATAAAGCTAATGTAGAGGCGAATGAGGCTTCTTGCTCCTCTCCTTCCTCTTTACCCGGAATAGTCGCTATCAACCAGATGATAGATAACAAGGTAGTCACCGAATAGACAATGAATATCAACTTCCAATCCCCCCAAAAAGAGGAAGCGACCCCCGCAATAATCGGACCTAAGAAGGAAGATACCGCCTTAATAAACTGCCCTAACGTAAGCACGCTCGTTACCTTATCCGGATTTACCACCCGGGCTACCATCGGATTCAAAGACACTTGCAAGATCGTATTTCCAATTCCCAGCAAAGCGAACGCAAACAAGATACAAGCAAAGTCATAGAAGAAAAGAGGTATCAGCATCGCCAAGGTCGTGATGGCCAAGGCAGCGACTACCGTATTCCTACGCCCGTGCCGTCCCATCCAGATACCGGTGGGGACAGAGAACAGGGCGAACCAAAGAAAGACCATCATGGGTAATAGGTTCGCCAAGGTGTCGGACAAACCAAAATCCATCTTCACATAATTCGTGGCAATTCCCACGACATCCACGAATCCCATCACAAAAAAGCCGAAAAGGATCGGGAATATAGCGGAGTTCGTACTTTTAGTTCTCATATCGATCTTTTGGTTGGCTACCCATTTCTAAAACCAAATGTCCACCTTGAATAATCTCCGAGAAAGGAATACGAGTATCCGTCAATGGTTTCCCGTTTAAGTTCATCGATTGCACGTAATCATTTTGCTTACTATTATTACGAGTCTCGATCACAAATTCCTTCCCTTTATAATAGCGGTCATTCAGCCGGATCGTAATCTTATCGAACAAAGGACTACCCAAAGCGAAAGAAGGCGCTTGATCCGTCAAGCCTTTCATATCGAATAAGCCTAAGGAAGAGATTACGTACCAAGCCCCGAGCTGGCCTTGATCCTCATCTTGTCCGTAGCCATAACCGTGGATGCCATCCGTACCATAGAACTCATTCAAGATCGCCCGCACCCATTTTTGCGTAAGCGAGGGACGACCGGCCTCGTTGAACATCCAAGGGATGTGCAAGCACGGTTGGTTTCCTTGGTTATACAAGGTTTGCAAACCGGCGAAAGCCCCTACTTCCGTGCCTCCGCTAAAGATTAATTTACGAGACACCGTGAAGATGCTATCCAGCCGATGGTTAAACACGTCTGCGCCTACTTTCGCGACCAAGCCTTTCGCGTCGTGCGGTACATAGAATGTATATTGCCAAGCGTTACCTTCTTGGAATCCACGCCATACTTGCATCGGATTGAAGTCCTCGATAAACGTACCATCCTTCTTTTTAGGACGGACAAAATTACAGGAAGGGTCATAGATACGCTCCCAGCCTTTCGATAAGTCCATCAAACGGTTATAATCGTCCGTCTTACCCAGTTGCTTCGCCCATTGGGCCACGGCCCACGCACTATAAGCATATTCCAAGGTATGGGAAGCGGAGAACATGAAAGCCTCGTCCGGCCCGTCCCCCTTATCCAAATGAGGCACATAACCATATTCCACGAAATAACGGGTATCGATCTTTCCTGCGCCCAATGGACGATTCTCCCCATCCAACTCATTCTTCAAGCAAGCCTCATAGGCCGTATTCACATCGAAATCCCGAATGCTACATTGATAAGCGCCGGCGATAATCGTACTTAATAAATTCGTACCAACCCCGGAGACATAACGGCTATTAGCGATTCCATCCGCCAGCCAGCCGGCGTCCTTGTACACCAACAAATGGCTACTTATATAATCCGAATAATATTCCGGATAGGCCAAAGCCCAAACCTGCGTCAGATTCCATTGCGCTCCCCAAGCGGCATCGGTATTGTATAAGTTATGTACCGGTTTTCCGTCTTTCAAAGGGATTTGTCTTACCGAGCCATCATTTCTCGGATAAGCGCCATTCACATCGCTAGCCAATCCACGCCCCAATAAAGCGTGATACAAACCGGTATAGAATTTCACCTTATCCTCTCGCGCTGGAGTCTCTACCCGGATACGTCCCAAATATTCTTCCCATGTTTGGCGAGAGATTTCCCTTGCCTCGTCAAACGTAAGGGTAGCGGCCTCAGTCTCCCTATTTAACCGGGCATTCTCCACGGATGTATAGGAAAGACCTACTTTAGCGGTTACCGACTCTTGATCTTGGGTACGGAATGTCAGATAAAGTCCGGCCCCCACGCCCGTCGCTTTCCGTTCATCCGGACGGATATCCGCCCCGTTGAAAGCGCCATATCCAACGGGAGCCTTATCCAGCACCGCCGAGAAATACAAAGGAACCGATGCCCCGGGCTGGTATTTCCTCACATATTCAGGCTCGGTAATCACCCAGCCCTCGATACGCCCGTCTTCCGTAAAAGTAATTTCCGCGTCCCGCACGGCTCCGCTTTCTCCTTGGCGGTTTCCTATATCGAACAAGATACGGCTATCCTCCCCGGCCGGAAACGTATAACGCTGGATAGCGACACGAGGGGTAGCGGTAAGCTCCGCCCGGATCGAGTAATCTTTTAGGAGAACGGAATAATAACCGGCGGTAGCGATCTCGTCCGCACGATCAAAACGGGAACGGTATCCTATACCTGTCGAGTCGTCTACCGCCCCGGGAATTGTTTTCAATGAACCCGTCGTAGGCATCAAGACGATTCCACCGATCTGAAACTCATGCAAGCAGGGGAAACCCTCGATCGATTGATCCCGATAATCGTAACCGGTAGCCTCCCAACCGGATTTATTCCCGATATGCCCGTTCGTAGAAGGGGCCGGCTTGGCCATACCGAAAGGCATCGCTCCCGGGGTAAAATGAAACCAACGGCAATGCGCCGTGCCGATCCGAGGCTCTACATATTGGCTAAGCTCCTCTTGCTGGACCTTCTTGCCTTGTGTCACGCAGGATGTGAAAACCCCGCACAGGAACAAGAGGAAACAGACCGGCTTCATACTATACTTTCTCATAATTTATTTAGATAGATGGTTTAACGCAAAAACATAAGCACCCATAGCGATCGAGCGGTTGGCTCCTTGCTTGCTGAAGGTCACCCCTATCCGTTTACAAGGATCGTATCCTACCTTGCGATTCGTACCCGGGACTAGCACCTCGACAGCCTCTCCCCGGGCAAAACCGGCGAAGCTCTTCTCGTCGTCCAAGTCATACACCTCCTTTTGCAAGCGCCCGAAACGAGCACCGTCCATCATTCCCGTCTGCGCGTTCATCTCTTTCAACAAGGCCGGCAGGATGTACTTGGAAGCACCGGACAAACCACCGCCTATCACGATAAGCCCATCGATCAAGGTAATAGCGGAAGCCAACGCGTCCCCAGCCATCTCACCCAACTCCTCAAACGCGGCGATAGCCGCTTCCCGGTTACCCGGACGAATACCCTCGGCGATCTCGAAGATCTCTTTCGGGGTACGCGCCCCCGCATCACCGCTCCGCTCCGCATAGACACGCATGACCGCCCGTATGCTGACGCTCTCCTCCACGATATACTCCGGGTACTTCTTGTTCCGCAGGCACCATACATATCCTCCCGCCGCGTTATCACCCCGCAAAAGCTCTCCATCGATGACAACCCCGGCACCAAAGCCTGTCCCTAGCGTGACACCTAGCAAATTCTTATATCGTTTCGTACTTCCCGCCTCCCGCAAACGGCGGTTGATCTCCGGGAGCACTCCCGTCAACGCCTCTCCGTACGCGAACAAGCTTCCGTCGTTATTGATAAATACCGGTATCCCGAATATATCTTCCAGAAACGGGCCTAACGCTACGCCACCCCGGAAAGAGGGGAAGTTGGGTAAATCGCCTATAATACCGGCTTGATAGTCTGCCGGACCGGGAAAAGCGAAACTGATAGCGACCGGAGTTTCCGGCAAGCCTGCTTGAATTGCCTTAAAACCCTCTACCAAATTGCCTAAACACTTATCTAAACAATCTGCGCATGCCGGAAGAACTACCGGATCGGCTATCTCTTTTCCACCTTGGATGGCAGAGAAGACAAAATTCGTTCCTCCCGCATCCAATGTCATTACTATTCTATTGTCATTTGTGTACATCATATATTCCTTTTCTTTACTTAAAGAGGTCCCGCCAGTGCCACAGCAGTGGCACTACTTTGCCATTAGAGGTGACACAACCTTGCCTTCGAAGTGGCACAATCGTGCCATCAGTAGTGGCAAAGCAGTGCAATGCCTATGGCAAACGGTGATTATTGCCTAAAACGTACGTAAGCCTTTATAGTACCACAATATTTACCTACAGACGATCCATACGGACGGATCGTATATTCACCCACGCAAGCCGGGATGATAAAAGTCTCCGCGTAATGAACGATGAAAGGTTCGAATGCGCCTGTCGGGCTCTCCACGATCAACTCATCTCCCTTGATCACGTTCAGCACTTGCACCCCTCCATTCGTATTGTGAGGCACGATATCCGTGAACCAATGGCGGCGGGTCTCGATGAACTCGTTCTCGTGCAAGCCGGTCCGTTCCTCTCGCCATCCGTCTCCCTCGGCGACCATCTCCACTTGGTTGATCAAGTGGTTACGGACAAACTCCGTTTGCCGCTCCCATTGGATCACTTTCGAACCGTGGCCGATATTAATAGGTCGAGGCAGTCCGTCCAATCCCAAGCGGCCCCAGTCCCAAAGCTTAAACGTAAAGATACTTGGCGTAGCGCTAATCTCAAGCACCATGGCACCGGCTCCCGAACAATGGACCGTTCCGGCGGGAATCAGATAATGATCATGGCGTTTAGCAGGCCATTTATTGACATATTTCTCCGTATCGAAAGGCTTTCCGGTCTGTTGGGACTCGTTTAGGGCAGCGATCATCTCGTCCGGATTTACACCGGTTTTCAATCCCAGATAAACGGTAGCGTCCTCCTCAGCATCCAGCAGGTAGTAGCTCTCGTCCTGCGTATAATAAATCCCGAACGTATCCCGGATATATTGGGTGACCGGATGCACTTGTAAACTTAGGTTTCCTCCTCCCATCGTATCCAAGAAGTCGAAACGGATCGGGAAATCTTGCCCGAAACGAGCCTCGACCGGCCCGCCCAGCAAGTCTCTCGTCTTATAGAATACCAAGTCATTGGAAGGGATCTCAAACAGCTCTCCGGCAACTTTCAGGTATAAACTATTTTCCTCGGGCACGCAATCAAAACACCAGCCGAAGTTATCTTGCTTTTTATCCAGATCACAGACCTCTTTCATCCATTGGCCGCCCCAAGGAGCCGGATCGAAGAAAGGTACTACCCGGAACGGAGTATGCGCCGTTTTCTCCAACCCTTCTTTCAAGGTCTCCCCGGAAATCATCTTAGGTGTTCCGACGATATGGGTATCCAACCAATAATCGACCTTGGGAAGGACTTTCTTCTTCAGATTATCGCAAACAATCCAATCAATAAAATATCCTCGCTTATAATGGTACGACGGGGCTTCCTCCCGGTTTTCCACACCTAGCCCGTTCACCTCTTTTCTACGGGAACGCATCTGAATCTCCCAACGAGCC
>OJOU01000933.1_pt1 | contig 10485 bp, 10 predicted proteins | sample 1598291 | NCBI WGS metagenome assembly OJOU01 (sample SAMN03922470, study PRJEB24848) | human gut metagenome | isolation source: stool sample | host: Homo sapiens | place: Germany | collected 2010-11 | reverse complement strand
GTCATGTACCTGACCGGCATGGGCAACATCCGGGATGTGATCCCCTTCCCCAGAACCGTCAACAACTGCGATCTGTAAAAAGCTTGGACCGGTTGCATGGCGGAGTGGCATGGGCTGCTCCGCCATGGGGCGGTCCTTTCTCTTATTTCACAACCAGGAGGTTCCCATGATTCACTTTGCCATCTGTGATGACGAACCCGCCCAGGCCCGGCTCCTCTCCCAGCTGGTGAGCGGTTGGTGCGCCGGGCAGGGGGAAGCCTGCCAAATCACCTGCTACCCCTCTGCCGAAGCCCTTCTGTTCGCCTGGGAGGATGAGCCTTCTGCGGACATTCTCCTGCTGGACATCCTCATGGGACAGATGAACGGCATGGAGCTGGCCCGGAAGCTGCGGCAGCGGCGGGAGCGTCTACAGATTCTCTTCATCACCGGAACCCCGGACTTTGTCTTTGCCGGATACGGCGTGGAGGCTGTGTCCTATCTCATGAAGCCGGTGAAGGAGGAGGAGCTCTTCCGCTGCCTGGCCCTGGCACAGTCCCGCCTGGCCCGGCAGGAGCCGGAGGTTCTGGTAGAGGCCGGAGACGTCTGCCGCCGGGTGCCCCTGGCGGAGATTTCCTACCTGGAGAGCTTCGGCCACACCACCGTACTCCACACCACCCGTGGGGACCTGGAGAGCCGAAAAGGCATCCAGGCATGGGAAGACGCCCTGGTGGGCGGCGGCTTCTTCCGCCTCCACCGGTCTTATCTCATCTGCCTGGATCATGTGGCTGCCATTACCAAAACTGCTGTGGAGATGGATTCCGGGATTCGCCTCCCCATCCCCCGTGGGAAATGGGAGGCCGTCAACCGGGCTTGCCTGGACCGGTTCCGGGGTAGGCAGGCCAGCAATCCATTTCCACACATATAGGAGGGACTGCATCCGATGGAATCCCTGCTCTGTTCATTTTTATGCTTTGGGTTGTACAGCTACGACCTCTGGACCATGGGAAACCTGGCCAGGGGCCCTGTCAAGGACCTGGTTACAGCGCTTTTGGGCCTGCTGCTCCTGACCGCCTCCGCTTTTCTGGGGATACCTGCCTTGGGCTGGGTCCTTGTGACGCTGCTGCTTCTGGCCTATACCTTTTTCTATGACCAGGAGCTGTTTCCCCTGCAGTGGAAGCAAACCATCCTTCCCGGCCTGGTGCTGACCATCCTTACGGCTCTGGGACAGGCTGCCACTGGGCTCCGTCCCCATGGCCTTTTCCCCCTCCGGCTGTCAACACTGCCCTTTCCCTGGACCGTCAGCCTGACCCTGGCCCTGTGCCTGACGCTGCAATGCCAGCTCGCCTGGAAGCGGGGGCAGCTGTCCCCCTTTGCCGGGGCCGCCTGGGGGGCGCTGTATCTGGTCCTCGGGGTGCTGCCCCACTTCCGTCCCCTGCCGGCTCTGTGTTTGGGCCTGGGCTTCGGACTGTTTTCCGTCCTGGAGTACACCCTGCGCCATTACCAGACCGGCTACGAGCGCAGCACCCGGGACTTTCAGTCCTCCGTCCTCACCCACCAGTACGAGGAGATCAAAACCATCTACCTGAACATGCGCGGCTGGCGGCACGACTATCACAATCACATCCAGGTCCTGAAGGCTCACATGGCCATGGGCCAGCTGGACGCCCTGGCCGGATATCTGGACGCTTTGGAGCAGGATCTGAGCCAGGTGGACACTTACGTCAAATCCGGCAATCTCATGGTGGACGCCGTCCTCAACAGCAAGCTCTCCCTGGCCCGGCAGAAGGACATCGCCTTAGACTGCGCAGCGGAACTGCCGGAGCAGCTCTCTGTGAGTGATGTGGACCTGTGTGTGATTTTGGGCAACCTCCTGGACAACGCCGTGGAGGCCTGCGAAAAAATTCCGCCTGAGGGGCGGTTTCTCCGGGTCTATTGCGCCGTGGTCAAGCATCAGCTCTATCTCTCCGTGCAAAACTCCGCCAAAGAGGAGCTGGACTTTGACGAGCGGAACTACATCTCCAAAAAGCGGGGCAATCACGGCCTGGGCATGAAGCGGGTGAAGGTCCTGGTGGACCAATATCAGGGCTTTCTGAACCTGCAAAACCAGCCTGGCATCTTTGCCGCCGAGGTGCTTTTGCCCCTGACCTCCCCCCAATCACCATGTGCGCACCCCTAGGGCCGGAAGATCCCAAAAACAGCTCTGTAAGGAAAGCCCGGATTCGCCAAAATGCTACGATCACAAAACCTGGCGCCGCCGGTGCGTCAAGGATGCCGCACCCTACGTCCCCATGGACGCTACACCGCCCCTTGGGCGTCTTTGCGCTGCCCTGGTCCATTCACAGGGTTCGCTCTCGTGATACGCACACGCCCCCGGTGGACGGCAAGGTGCTGACGCCAGCTATATTTGCATTTCGTGCATCCCCACAGACATTTGGTGCAAAGAACGCCCCAGCCGGGGCGTTTTTTGCTAGGATATGGCTATACCAAACAAGGAGTTGATTTCTATGGATCTTTCCAAAGCCCCCAAGCCGCCGAAGATTCCGGCGTGGCGCAATGTGATCTATGCCTGGGGCAAGCTCCGGCAGCAGGAGGGACCCGCCTATTTCTTCCTCCTACCGCTGTCTATTGTCTGCGAGGTGGCCGCTCCTCTCCTGGCAGTGGGGTTACCCAGCGTGGTGGTACGGATGTACCAAACCGGCAGCCCGTGGCAAACCATCGCCTGGACCATCCTGGCCCTTGCCTCGGCACTGACCTTCTTAAATCTGGGAAAATCCTTTTGCCAGGACCGGCTCACAAGCATTCCGTTTTTCTTCCGCTTGGATATGGGCCACAAATTCCTGGCGCGCTGTGTCACCAGGAGCTATCAGCAGGCAGAAAGCCCCGCCGGGCAAGCCAGTATGATGATGGCGCAGCAATCCATCTATGCCGGAGATGAAATCGGCATCGAAGCTCTGGTTCTGGCCGCTGGAAACAGCCTGTGTCAAATAGCCGGGTTTGTGGTGTACTTCCTCATTTCCGCACAGCTCAACCCGTGGATTCTCTTGGTCATCCTGGCAACCACTTTTGGGATTGCCCTGCTGAACGGCAGGAAAAACCGGCTGCAAAACGCACATTTCGAAGTGGAAGCCAAATCGAACGAGAATATCATACGCGTGGCCAATCGCATCATGGATAGCAAGTACGCCAAGGATATTCACCTGTACAACATGAAGGCCTGGCTTTTGGGTACCTTGGACAGCTTGATCGGTCTGCATCTGTCCCGCTCCAGCGCCTACTGCCGCAAGCTATTCACCCTCCAGCTGGGCAAGCAGCTGCTGATCCTTCTCCGGGACGGTCTGGTCTATGGTTATCTCATTTCCCGCATGGTGACGGGCAGCTTGTCCGTAGCAGATTTCATTCTCTTCGCCGGTGTGGCCTCCGGCATCAGCGCCTGGCTGTCTGGCCTGGCCGAGCAATGTTCCAATTTGAAAAGCAACAGCGATATTTTGAGCCACTACCGCCTGTTTATGGAGGAACTTCCACAAGCTAAAAAACAGGCTGCCCCGCCCAAGGTCCAAGTTCCCAACCCCGGTCGCGCCCATGAGCTGCGGCTGGAGCATGTGTATTTCCAGTATCCGGAGAGCCAGGACTACGCCCTGGAGGACGTGAGTCTGACCCTCCACCCAGGGGAAAAGCTGGCTTTGGTGGGCGCCAACGGCGCAGGAAAGTCCACCCTGGTGAAGCTCCTGTGCGGTCTGTATCATCCCACCAAAGGAAAAATCCTCCTGGACGGCGTGGACGTGTCCACCCTCTCCCCGGAGGACTACTTCCAGGAATTTTCCGTGGTGTTCCAAGAAGTATTTGCCTTCGCCTTCCCGCTGTCTTCCAACGTAGCTTGCACCCCCAATGACCAGATTGACGAGGCCCGGCTTCGTGAGAGCCTCCGCCTGGCCGGCCTGGCCGAAAAGGTGGAGAGCCTGCCCAAGGGGGCGGAAACCTCCCTGCTCCGGACATTGGACAAAGAGGGCGTGGAGCTGTCCGGTGGCCAGATGCAGCGGCTCATGCTGGCCCGGGCCCTATACAAGAACGCGTCCATGCTTCTCCTGGATGAACCCACCGCAGCTCTGGATCCCTTGGCAGAGCTGGACATGTACCAGCATTACAACCAGTTCGCCCAGGGCAAGACCTGCGTCTTCATCTCCCACCGGCTCAGCTCTACCCGCTTCTGCGACCGGGTAATATTCCTGGAGAACGGCCACATTACAGAAAGCGGCACCCATGACGCCCTCATGGCTCAAGCTGGTAGCTATGCCCACATGTTCCAAATCCAGTCCCATTACTACCAGCTGAAGGAGGGAGAAGAAAATGGGTAAACAATCCACATTTCGGGAGGATTACCGCAAAGCTTTCCGGCTTTTGAATCTCGTCCGAACAATGGACGCCTCTATTTTGCCTCAAAGCATCCTGCAAGCCATGCTGGAGGCCTGGTCACCTTATGTGTCCCTGTTTTTCACCGCCCGGCTCATTGATCGCCTCATGGCAGGAAATTTTCAGGCTGCCGCCTGGTCTGCCCTGTGGCTGTTGGGCTCCAGTCTGATTTTAGGATTACTGACAGACTATTTCTCCAGCCGGAGAAATCTGCTGGGTAATCAGATATTCCACGGCCTCACCCGGCTGCTTCGGGAAAAGGCCATGGACCTGAACTATGCAACCATCAGCGACCCAGATGTGGCCAAATCGGTCACCAGTACAGAGCAGTTCTCCAGGTTCCATGGCGGACTCTTTGGCCTTGTAACCCAATTTCAAAGCCTTTTGAAAAGCATGCTCTCCGCCCTGACAGCCTTGGTTTTGATCGTCTCCCTCTGCCTTGCCCCAACCCGGAATGGCGGACTGCTCACAGTCCTGTGCAGTCCCATGCCAAACTTGATCAGCCTTGGGCTGGTGGTGGGCGGCACTTGCTACCTCAGCAGTCGTGTCAACCGGCGCTACCAAAGCCAGGAACATCAGAATAGCGTCGAACATGTGGATGCAGAAAACGGCCTCTCCTATCTCCTGATGCATGTGTTCTGCAACATTGACGCTGGTAAGGTCATCCGGCTATATGATATGGGAGACATGCTGAAGGAAAACTACAGGCGCTACATGGACATCGCCCGGCCCGTATATGTGAAGATGTGTAAAAGCGAACGGGCCTTTCATTTGCTGAATACGGCGTTGGCAGGGGTCTCCTCCATCTACGCCTATCTTCTGGTGCTGCTGAAGGTGATGGCCGGAGCCGTCTCCATCGGCTCCTTCACCCAGTATGTAGGAGCTCTGGCTGCATTTCAAAATGACATTTCCCGTATTCTGTACAGCAGCATGCGCGTCCGGCGCGTGGTGAACTATCTGGGCCATTTTCTAGACTTCCTGGCCCTGAAAAGCACCCACACCGGCACCATTCCCACGGAAAAGCGGCAGGATCATGTGTACGAGATTGAATTCCACCACGTGAGCTTTGCATACCCCGGGAGCACAGAGCCAGTGCTGAAGGATCTGTCCTGCAAACTGACCCTGAAGCACAAAATGGCAGTGGTGGGCCTGAACGGCGCAGGAAAGACCACCTTCATCAAGCTCCTGTGCCGCCTGTATGACCCGACGGAAGGCTACATCACCCTGAACGGCGTGGATATCCGAAAATACGACTACCGGCAGTATCAGGCCCTCTTCGGCGTGGTCTTCCAGGATTTCCAGCTGTTTCCCTTCCCCGTGGGGCAGAATGTGGCTGCCAGCCTCCATTTTGACGAAGAACGGCTGTGGCGCTGCCTGGAGCAGGCCGGCGTAGCGGATCGGGTCCGAGCCATGGGGCAAAAGCTGGAGACCCCCATTTCCGCTGTGGATGAAGCCGGCGAGAATGTCAGCGGCGGCGAAGCCCAAAAGCTGGCCATTGCCCGGGCACTATATAAGGACGCCCCCTTCGTGGTCCTGGATGAACCCACCGCTGCCCTGGACCCCCTCAGCGAATATGAAATCTACAGCCGCTTTGACGAGCTGGTCCGGGACAAAACCAGCATCTATATCTCCCACCGCATGAGCAGCTGCCGGTTCTGCCAGGATATCCTGGTCTTCCAGGAGGGCAGGCTGGTGGAGCGGGGCAGCCACGAAACCCTCCTGGAGGCAAAGGGCCTCTATGCTTCCCTGTGGAACGCCCAGGCCCAATATTATGTAAAATAACCGCTCCACCCAATGTTTCCACCAGGGATATCGACCTGCATCAAACAACAACAATTGGCCAGCCTCATCCCTTGGGGCTGGCCAATTTGTGCGATGGCAAAAGGGCGCTGTCCATGATGGCATCAAATCGCTTTGATTTTCCCGGAGAATCTCCCGTAGGTTTATCTTCAGCAATATTTAATTCTCTTTTTTCTGTTTTTTCGCAACCAATTCGACTGCTTCTTTTCCGGTCATGCAGTCAATATCCATTTTCAGTACACAAAGTGGTTTCCATTCCCGCTGGATGGCCTGTTCCCGTCTGGCAGCGGTATCATTCGGCGCATATTTGATTGCCAGCGTTTCCATCGCCGCCCACTTTTCGCTGTCATCCGTGATTTCATGGATCTGTCCGAACACAATCACGCTTCTGAAATAAGTCGTATACTCTTCCGGTACAACCTGATCCTGATCAATCACGCAGAAGGACGCCTTCGCATCCCGGCGGATCCCATCAAGCTTATGTCCGGCTTTCCCACAATGAAAATAGAGGGCTTTCCCATCATAAACATAGCTGAGCGGCACGGCATAGGGATAGCCATGATCGCCGGATACCGCCAGCACGCCTGAGGTGCCTTTCTGCAGCACGGCATCCATTCCTTCCTGGGGCAATGCCTGCCGCTTTCTTCTCATTTCTCTGAACATAGTGTATGCAAACCTCTTTCAAAAAAATAAGCGTCTTGTTCTCCATCCCTGCAAAGGGCCGCTTCCCCGTGGAACGCCCAGGCCCAATATTATGTGAAATGATCCCTATGCCCAACGCTTTCGCCAGGTGTAAAGACTTGCGTCAAATCGCTTTGATTTTCCCGGAGAATCTCCCGCAGGCTTATCTCCGGATGGGCCTCCAGGCGCATCCAGTTTGCCTCTCCCTCCCGCAGGTAGGACTCCCCCGCCATATAATAGACCTTATCTGCACCGGCTGAGTAATGCAGGGTAATTTTACAGGTGGCCTCCTCCTTGACTTCCTGCTCACCGGTCTCCGGTGGGACCGTATGCAGCGCCTGGATGTAATCCAGGATCGCCTCTATTTTCACAGGCTCCGTATACACCCGGTCCCAGGCCGTGTCGGCGGGCATCGCCTCCACGGAGACCTGGAGCACAATTTTCCCCGCGCTTCGCTCCGGGTCCGCAAAAGACGGCGCCAGCCCACAGCCCTGAAGCAGGCCGCAAAGCAGCAGCACTGCCACAGCTCGTTTCCATTTCATCACAACCGCCCCCTTCACTGAAACCGGAAGCCTTCCGTCAGAAGGATCCGGATGTTGGCCTGCCAATTTTCCTCCGTCCCGAAGGGCAGGCGGTCAAAGCCAGGCACCTCATGGAAGGACACAATTTGCTCCTCCCAGTTGATCCACATCATATAAAGCTCTCTGCTTTCCATTTTCCCTTCGCCTCCTTCCAAGCTTGTCCCAAACAGACTGATGCATTTCCTCCTTTATTTATATAGACGCAAATTGCATCCAAGTTGTTACAAACTTCTGCAAAAAAATTCTTAATTTTTCTTAAAGTACCGCAAGAGCATGGCAAACCTCCCAGCTGCACCCAGGTAGGTCTTGGGAACACCATATGCGCAGGAAGGGGAACTATACGCTGTTTCCATAGAATACCACACCGAAAAAACAGGCCTGTTCTCTCCCGGTTGGGCGCACATCCGCGTCCAGACTACCAAGAAAGAACAGGCCTGCACATTGGCCGCCGTCTCTTGCCGATATTTAAATGCCCGCCAGGCGGAGTAGCTCCTGGGCCCGGTCAGTCTTCTCCCAGGGCCGGTCCTTTTCCATGCCAAAATGGCCCCGGGCCGCAGTCTCTGCAAAAATAGGCCGCCGCAGATCCAGGGTCTTGATGATCCCGGCCGGGGTCAAGTGGAAGGTCCGGCGCAGCAGCTCCGTGAGGGCGTCGTCACCGATCCGCCCGGTGCCATAGGTATCCACCAAAATGGATACTGGCTGCGCCACGCCAATGGCGTAGGCCAGCTCCACCTGCACCCGCTCGGCCAGCCCGGCGGCAACCACGTTCTTGGCCATATACCGGGCCATGTAAGCGGCGCTCCGGTCCACCTTGGTGGGGTCTTTTCCGGAAAAAGCGCCGCCGCCATGGCAGAAATAGCCGCCATAGGTATCCACAATGATCTTCCGGCCGGTGAGGCCGGTGTCCCCGGCAGGACCGCCCACAACAAATTTGCCGGTGGGGTTGATATAGATATGATCCACGTCCCGGATGTCAAAGCCATACCCGGCCAGCACCGGCGCAATGACCATTTCCTTCACATACTGCCGCAAATTCTCAATGGCAAAGTCCGGGCTGTGCATGATGGACACCACCACGGTCTCCACCCCCACCGGCCTGCCCGCCTCGTCAAATTCCACAGTCACCTGGGCCTTTCCATCGGGGCGCAAGTGGGGGTTTTCCGCCACCATCTGGGTCAGCCGGTTGGTGAGGGCTCTGGCAATCGCACCGGCAAGAGGCATCAGCTCCGGGGTCTGGTTGCAGGCGCCGCCGAACATCATGCCTTGGTCTCCCGCGCCGCCCACCTGGTCATTGGTTCCCAAAGCAATGTCCGGGGACTGGGTGTGAATCCGGCATTGGATCTCCACCGTATCGGCGCAGAAGCCATCCTCCGGCCGGGTGTAGCCGATGTCCCGGATCACCTGACGGGCAATGGCTTCATAGTCCACCGCCGCACTGGTGGTAATCTCGCCGGAAATGCAACAAAAGTCCGTGGTCACCAGGGTTTCACAAGCTACCCGGGAATTGGGGTCCTGGGCCAGGCAGGCGTCCAGAATGCTGTCCGAAATCCGGTCGGCCACCTTGTCCGGGTGGCCGGTTGTCACACATTCTGAAGTAAAGAGTCTTTTTTCCATAGTCGTTCTATTCCTTTCTGTTCTCTCCAGTTCCTTTCCAAAAGCTCCGGGTACAGGACGTTTGCAGCAAAAAAAGACGTTCCGAAGATTCGGAACGTTTTGCAATACGAACCCTCATCTTTCGTCTGACGCCGGATTTGGCACCTTGAATCAACAGGTTGCCGGGCTTCATCGGGCCGTTCCCTCCGCCACTCTTGATAAGGCCTATTCAATTTCTTCCCTCATTATATGCCGGCTGCCGCAAAAGTCAAGAGAATTTTTGTAATTTTCAGAGGAAATCCGGCAGGTTCTGCGGGCCGTCTGAAACCCTGCCGGTTTGGTTAGGATTTTACTGGAAAATTCATAGAAAATCTATGGACTTTTCCCGGCAAACCCAGTAGAATAGTCTACGAATTACAAAGGAGTGAGGCCCGTTGAAAAATCTGCGCGGAAAATTTGAACGCTTCTGCTACCGCAATCAGAAAAAAGGAATTCCCAATCTGATGCTCTGGGTCATTGGTCTCAATGTCATCACTTACATTTTTTCCATGATCGACCCCAGCAATACCCTGTACTGGTTGCTCTGCTTTGACCGGAACGCCATTTTGCATGGCCAGGTGTGGCGGTTGGTTACCTTCATCACCCTGAGCTTGCAATCCTACAGCTATCTGTGGGTGATCATCGCCGTCATTTTCTACATTCAGCTGGGAAAGGCGCTGGAAAATACCTGGGGCAGATTTCGATTCAACCTGTATTACCTGACCGGCATCCTGTTCCTGGACCTTGCCGGATTCCTGCTGAACGTCCCCGTCTCTGCCGATTCCCTGAACACCTCCCTGTTTCTGGCTTTCGCCACCCTGTATCCGGAAACCACCTTCCTGGTTTTTTTCATCATCCCCATCAAGGCCCGCTGGCTGGGCATTTTGAATCTCTTGATTTTCCTGCTGCAGCTGCTGAGTTTTTCGGTATTCCCCTTCAATCTTCTTCCGCTTTTCGCCTTAGCCAACTACTTCCTGTACCTTGGCAAGGACTTCCTGAACATTTTCCCCATCTCCTGGCAAGTAAATGCAAACCGGGTGAAGAAAAAGATGTCCTCAGGCAAGCGGGGAAAGCAGGTTCCCTTCCCCGGCGCAGGCTCTTACACTGCCTCCACCGCCCGGCCGGAAGCCCCCTACACCCACAAATGCACCGTCTGCGGCCGCACCGATGTGACCAACCCGGAGTTGGAATTCCGCTACTGCTCCAAATGCAAGGGCTATTACTGCTATTGTGAAGACCACATCAACAACCACACCCACATTCAGTGATCTCCCCAGGCTCCTGTTCCCATGGAAAACCGGCATCCTTCCCATGACAGCGGAAGGATGCCGGTTTTGTCATTGCGCTGACAGCTCCACCGCCCGGCGCAAAATGGAATATGGAGGAACCGGACGGGGAAGCTGCA
>OJOU01000920.1_pt1 | contig 10567 bp, 9 predicted proteins | sample 1598291 | NCBI WGS metagenome assembly OJOU01 (sample SAMN03922470, study PRJEB24848) | human gut metagenome | isolation source: stool sample | host: Homo sapiens | place: Germany | collected 2010-11 | reverse complement strand
CGTCTCGTGGGCTCGGAGATGTGTATAAGAGACAGGCACGGTAAAGAACCTTTGCGAAATAAGGACAGTGTGTCTCAATACTGCAACAAAAAAGCCGCTGTTTCATTGATTTTGAACGAAAATGTTTCGGAAACTTTATGCATCTTCTCGATTGACAAAACCAACTGCTGTCGGATATAATCAGGCCAGAACGACACCCGTTCTGTAGTGCGAAAAAACAGCACTGAAATGAGACAAATCAACAAAATCTTGAAATGACAGGAGGCGCTTTACAATGAAAAAGCTGAAGAAATTTGCTGCCCTGCTTCTGGTGGGTGTGATGGCTCTGGCCCTGCTGACGGCCTGCGGCGGTGGTGGCTCTGGTGAGGATGCACAGGCCGAGGCCAGCGTGATGACTGCAATCAATGGCAAACGCACGGCGGCGGCGAAACTGGACAACGATGCCGAGCGCAAAGCTGTTGCAAGCCAGAACATTGATTACGTCGTGAAACATGGCTTTGGCCCGTTCAGCTCGGATGTGAGGTTCAATGTGGATACCGACCACATCAAGGACGGCAAGTTCGGCTTTACGTTTGTAGCAAAATATGATTATAAAGATACCAAGCTGGATGAGCTGATCAAGAAGATCACTAATGGCAACGGCACGGACATCAAGAGCAACCACGTTGACAACTGGACAAATGTCGGTGTCGTGGTCAAGACGGTCAACGGCCAGACCTATATTGCTGTGTCTGTGGCGATCGACGTGAGCTGATGTAGCCTGATCTATATCTAAAAAACTGTTTGTTTTCCGTTTTTCTTCCTCCCCGAAGAGCTTTCCTTCCCCCGGAAAGCCCTTCGGGGCTTTTTTGCGTTTGAACCCTCTCAGTCACGCCTTACGGCGTGCCAGCTCCCCCAAAGGGGGGAGCTTTTAGGCATCTGACGGTTTGCAGCAAATAAGCTCCCCCTCTCGGGGGAGCTGGCATCGCGCAGCGATGACTGAGAGGGTTGCCTCCCTCACTGAGGGAGGTGGCAAACCCGCAGGGTTTGACGGAAGGAGTTCGTCCTGCTCCGGGGCTTTTTTGCGTTTAGGGACAATTGCCAAAAAGAACTGCGGAATTTGGGCGATCTGCCTGTTGACATGCGGGGGGGGGGTATGGATAAAATAAATTCAGACGGGTAAAGCGATTTGGGGTCGCCCAAACCGTCAGAATTTGAAAACAGGAGGAACATTACAATGAAAATGTTCAAGCGTTTCGCAGCCGCCCTTCTGGCCGGCGTGATGGTTCTGGCAATGCTCACCGCCTGCGGCGGTGGCGCTGGTGGCCCTGGTGAAAGTGAGTTCGAGAAGAAAGTTCAGGATGTATATATGGCTGCACTGAACAAGGAATACGGCACAGAATGGTCCAATAACAGTGAAGTCAAGGAACTGGCAACAGAAGCACTGAACAAAATTGCAGACGGCAAGATTGCATTGACTGCTATTACTGCAAAGAAAGAAACCGAGAAAAACTACGTAGGTGCAGTTGTTTGTGCTGAGAATGCGAAGCAGAACGCTGAAGTGTACACGGCTGTTTACTATGAAGAAACAACGGCAGGAACGATTACGGTTAATTCTGATATGGTTGAGTTGATGAAGATTGCAACAGATTTCGTAATCGAAGCTGGTAAAAATAATAACACGAAAATCGAAGTTACTGGTTTGGGTGTTGGCACTAAGACCGTTGGCGGAAAGACCTATGTTGCAATTGGCTATAAACTGAGCAAGTAAGCGGATTACAATTAAACTATTGCCCCGAGGAGCATCCCGCTCCCCGGGGCTTTTTTGCGTTCGGGGCAAACTCCTCCAGTCGCCTGCGGCGACAGCCCCCTCAAAGAGGGAGCCTTTCGCATCGGCAAAGCTTCCGGCTCAGGTGCAAAGCTTCCGGTTTCGCCAGAGCCTCCCTCACTGAGGGAGGTGGCAAACCCGCAGGGTTTGACGGAAGGAGTTCGTCCTGCCGTTTTTTTGCGCCTTTTGGCAGAGATGTCGTTTCCAGGTACGACCTCTTTCCGTGAAAAAGCATCTCCGAAACGACCGCAGTCGTTTCGGAGATGCAAAATTTAAAATAATTCTTCCGCTGATATTTGCCAGAGCGAATGCGGCGGCAATTCTGAATGGTTTCTCTGTCAAACCGTGTCGTTTTGTGGTACAATAAAAATGTATTCTGATGTGAACAGGAAAGGACGTTTCCATGCAGCTGTTTGAACTGGTGTCCCCGCGGCTGTTCCGCCCGCTGGCGGGGCCGAACCGGGCTTTTTATGCGGAATTGCTGCTTCTGCTCTGGGAGGAGTGCCGCCACACGGCGGATTACAGCATTTCCCGTGCGGAGGCCGTCTGGCGTGCCGAGGATTACTTTGCCGCACTGGCAAAGCCCCTTGCGCTGGATGCCGACGGTGCGGGCGATGAAGAAGAGCAGCCCACCCGCGACCCTCACACGCTGGCCGTGGGCTTTCTGCTGCGGCTGCGCCGCACCGGCTGGCTGGAAGAGCAGCCCGGCAGCTACGAGGGGGAAGCGTCCCTTGCCTTTGTGCCGGAGGTAACGCCGCTGCTGGAAGCGCTGGAAGAAATATTGAACCCCCGCGTAGTTACCTATACCGGCAAGCTGTACAAGGCATGGCAGCTGCTGGGCAGCATCGGGCAGGAAAAAAGCCCCTATGAGAACGTTCTGCGGGAGGTGGATTCCGACCTTGACGCGCTGAACCGTTCCCTCCGGGCGCTCAACGCCTCCATCGGCCACTATATCGACCGGCTCACCCGCAACCGCACCCCGCAGGAGGTGCTGGAACTGTTCGACCAGTACGAGGAAAAGGTGGTGGCGGCGGCCTACCACCGCTTCAAGACCAGCGACAATCTGTTCAACTACCGCGCCTATCTGGAAGAGGAGTTGGACGACTGCGAGGAGAACTACCTGCCGCAGCTGGCCTTTGATTATGCCCGGGTGGAGCGCTGCGCCCCGAACGAAGCGACACCTGCCGTGCGTGCACTCATCCAGAAGCAGCGGGACGCGCTGGAAGAGATGAGCCTGCTCATGCGCGAGATCGATGCAAGCCACATCCGCTACCGCAAGCGGGCTGTGCAGCGGGCACAGTTCCTACTGCTGAGCGACCGTTCTTCGCAGGGCAGCGTCACCGCCCTGCTGCGCCGCTATGCCGAGGACATCCGCACCCCGGAGCAGCTGTTTGAGCCGGACGACGGCCCGGTGGCAAAGCGGCTGCATCTGTACCCGGCGGCGGTGTTCGGGGAAAAATTTCTGTACCCGCCCGCTGCCCAGCGCACCGCCGAGCCGCTGGCCCCGGTGCGCGCCGAAGGATTCGATCCGGAACAGCTCAAAAAAGAGCAGCAATTGCTGCTGGATTACGCCCGCCTTGCCGTTACCGAGGAGAACGTGGCCCTGCTGGCCCGGCAGGCCCTTGCCGCCCGCCCGCAGGTGAACGCGGCACTTCTGGCAGACGAATACCCGAACGATTTTGCCCGCATCATCGGCCTGCATACCTACTCGCAGTCGCCGCACCGGGATTATGACATTCAGCTCACCGGCAATTGGGTGGAGCGCGGCGGTTTCCGCTTTGAGGACTTTGTCCTCACCCGCCGCAGGGAGGAAGAAAATGGCAACCATTAACATGCTGGAAGAAACCGCGAATTATCTGCTGAACCACTGCTTCGTGCTGGGCGGCGTGGAGGATCAGCGGGCAAAATATCTTTATGTGCAGGACCATCTGGACGAGGTGCGCGCTGTGTTCGCCCCGCTGGGCTATTCTGTATTGCTGTACCCGGCACCCCTGCAGGCGGCGGCTTTGGTCAACGGCCACGAGGGCAGTCAGGCCCGGCTGCTGAAATACGAGAGCATCCTGCTTTTGGTATTGCGGCTTTTGTACCTGCAAAAGCGCGAGAGCCTTGCGGCCAATGCCGACGAGGTGCTGGTGACGGTGGAAGAGGTGCAGACCGAGCTGCAGAAGATGAACCTGCCCCGCCGTCTGGACCAGAAAACACTGGAAAACCTCATGCGCACCCTGCGCCGGTACAATCTGGCGCGGCCTGTGGGCCGGCTTTCCGGGCTGGACAGCCGCATTGAAGTATTTCCCACCGTGCTGCTGGCCCTGCCGGATGCTGACCTTGCGGATGCCGCCGCCGAGAGCGGGCGCACCCGCACAGAGCTTGGCCTTTATGAACGACCGGAAGAAGCAGGGGAGGGTGAAGAATGATCGAACTCAAACGGCTGAAGCTTATCAACTGGCACAACTTTGAAAATGTCACCTTCGACTGCGCACGGCTCACTTATATGATCGGCGTGAACGCCGTGGGCAAGACCACCATTCTGGATGCCATCCGCTACTGCCTGACCACCAACCGCAATTTCAATGCGCTGGGCAATAAAAAGAGCGGCCGCACCCTGCAGGGTTCGGTGCACGCAAAGCAGCGCGGCGAGAACGCCTACCGCCGCCCAGGCCATACCGTGGCCTACATCGGGGCGGAGTTCTGGGACAGCGTCAAGCGCACCCCCTTCGTCATCGCGGTGCGGGTGGAGTCCGAAGGCCCCATGCAGGAGCTGCACCCCGGCGATCAAACATGGTATCTTTCGGAGGACGGCTGCACGCTGGAACAGCTGCCCTTCATCGACCCCAAGACCGGTGCACCCAGCGCAAAGGAGGACTTCAAGCCCGCAACGGGCCGTCTCTCCTACACCCGCAGCCCCAGCGAAGCGCGGGACCGCATCTGCCGTGCGCTGGGCATCGGGCGCGCCTCCAGCCCCTTGGGCAAAAAGTTCAACGAGGTGTTCCAGATGGGCACCAGCATGGACGAGATCCCCAACTTCCGGGAGTTTTTGTACCAGTACATCCTGCCCCAGCCGGAGCTGGATCTGGACGCTTTGCAGGGCGACCGGCTGGAACTGGAAAATCTGCACGCCGTGCTGGCCGAAGCACAGACCCGCGCCGACGCGCTGGAAGAGATCGTGAACTTTGGCCGCGAAGCTGCCGAAAAGCAGACCCAGACCCTTGTGAACCGGGGCGCGGCGCTGCTGGCCCGCGCCGCTGCCGACGGCAGCGAACAGACCGTCTGGCAGGAGCATCTGGATGCGGGCCGCCGCCAGCTGGAACAGCTGAACGCCCGCTATGCGGACGCCAAAAACGCCGAAGCGGAAGCCCGCCAGGCCTATCTTTCCGGTGCCGCCAGCGCCAGCGGCGAGGGCCGGGCACTGGATGCCCTGACCGAGGAGCTTTCCCGCCGCAAAACGGCGCTGGATACCGCCGCACGCAAAGCCGAAAAGGCAGAAAGTGCCCTTGCCCGCACCCAGAGCCTGCTGGCTGTGCTGCGCCGCAGCGGCTTTGCTGCCGGCATCAAGGCCGAAGAGCTGACGGCGGACACTCTGCCGCAGCTCACCGCATGGCTCTCCGCGCAGGAAAAACCGCTGGAGGAAGCCTATTTTGCTGCCCGCCAGAACACTGCTGCTTTGCAGAAGGAGCAGGCCGGCAAGCGCGCCGAGCTGGACGCGGTGTCCGGCGGCAAGTGGGTCTACCCCCACGGCGATGCCGCCACCCGGGTGCGGGATGCCGTGAATGCGGAACTCAAGAGCCGGGGCATGCAGCCGGATGCGAAAATTTTCTGTGAACTGTTGAACGTGGAGGACGAAAGCTGGCAGGACTGCGTGGAAGCCTGCCTTGGCGACCGTCGCTTTGATATCCTTGTGCCGCCCGCCCACTACGAAGCCGCCAAAAGCGCCTTTGTGGCTCTGAAGGACAAGGTAGGGCCCATCAGCCTGCTGGACACCCCGGGCATCCGCAAGGCCAACCGCCGCGCCGACAAGTACGGCCCGGACAGCCTTGCCGCGCAGGTGAGCAGCGAAAACCCGCTGGCTGCACAGTATGCCCAGACCATTCTGGGCCGCATCGTCTGCTGCGACACCCCCGATACGCTGGAACAGCATCCCGACAGCGCCACCCGCGACCTTCTGCGCCACCACCCCTTCCGGCTGGAACGGCTGCGCACCCCGCAGCGGTATATAGGTCTGGACGCACGCCGCGCCCGCGCCGGGGCGCTGGCGGCCGAGCTGGAAGCTCTGGGGGAAAGCGCCCGTGCTGCCGCCCAGACAGAACAGAACCTGAAAGCCGCCTATAACCAGTACCAGACCCTGCTGCGGGGCACGGCACTGGACGAGCTGGCTGCGCTGTGGGATGCCCGCGCCGCACTGACTGCCGCACAGAATGCTGTGACCGAACAGGAAGCAAAGCTCACCGAGTGCCGCGAGAACCCGCTGCTGCAGCAGCTTTACAAAGAGGAAGAAGCCCGCGAAGCCGCGTGGGAGACTGCCCGCGCCGCCGTGGAGCAGGCGGGCGGCGACATCCGCGTGTGCCAAAAGCAGATCGCCTCCTGCGAAGCAGAGCAGAAAAAGGCAGGGGAGACGGCCCAGCAGAGCGCCGATGCTGCCCGGAGTTTCTTTGCGGCGCATCCGCTGGTGGAGCCGCTGGCCCGCACCCGGATGCTGGCGCTGGCCCCGGCGGATAAGCCCCGCGCCGCCGCACAGGCTGCGGAAAAGGCGCAGGCCAAGCTGGACGATGCGCTGGCCGTCTATCTGACCGGCACGCTGGAACCGGCCCAGAAGGCCTACAACGAGCACTATGTGTGCGATTATCCGCTGGGCCTTGCGGGGTTGGACCAGTACCGCGCCCAGCACGAGAGCCTTGTGCGCATCGATCTGGAACGCTATGCCGCCCGTCTGGAACAGGCCCAGCGGGACTGCAAGGACCGCTTCCGCAAGGATATTTTGTTCCGCATGAAGGACGATATCTTCAACGCCCGGCGGCAGTTCCGGGAGCTGAACAAGGTGATGGAGCAGTTGACCTACGGCGAGGAGGTCTACCGCTTTGAGCTGGAGCCCAGCCGTGACCCGCAGCTGGCAGCCTTCTATCAGGTCATCGTGGACAAGGGCAACCAGCAGATGACCGAGGGCGACTCGCTGGACAACCTTGCCGCCACCGCCGACCCTGCTTATGAGCGTCAGGTGGACGAGCTGATGGAAAAGATCATGGCGGATGTGGACGAGAACACCCGCGCCCGGCAGGAGGGCCGCACCGGCGGCGTGACTCTCTCGGACTATGTGGACTACCGCACCTATCTGGACTACGACATCAAGGTGACCAACCGGGTCACCGGCCAGCAGGCATACCTGTCCCGGGTCAGCCGCGACTCCTCCGGCGGCGAGAATCAGGCTCCCTTCTATGTGGCCATCTGCGCGTCTCTGCTGCAAATTTATGAGAAGAGCGAGAACAGCATCCGCCTTGTGCTGCTGGACGAAGCCTTCAGCAAGATGACCAGCGACCGCATCCGCCCCATGATGGAGCTGTTCCGCCGCCTGCAGCTGCAGGTGCTGCTCATCTCCACCGTGGAAAAGAGTACCGCCATCCAGCCCTACTGCGACATCACCTACTCCATCGTCCGCCACGGCGACGCTAACGCCATCGCGCCCTTTGTCCGCCTTGCGGCGGAATGATGTGCGCATTATATGCGCAATGATGTCTGCCTGCGGGGCATGATAGAATGTGCGATAGCACACATCATTTTGCGCAGCAACCGCATTTCTGCGCAGCAGAACATCATAAAAAAAGAAGCACGCATCTGCGTGCTTCTTTTTTATTGCTACCGCAGTGGCAGCACATCTTCATCCTCGTTGATCTCTTCCATCATCCCGTCCGCAAAGTACCAGCCTCTGCCGTACAGCGCCTCGCTGCCGTCGGCGCACAGGATATACGAGCCGTCCGGCAAAGCGAGAAAATGCCGCTTTTTGCTGTCGGCAAGGGCGATGTCCTCCATCTTCTGCCCGTCCAGCACATGATCCCGGATGAACTGGTAGTGGGGCAGGATGCGGGTCTCGGTCAGGCCAAGGCCGTTCATCCAGCGGGAGTAGTGCGGGTCGGCGGCTTCGCCCGGTTCCTCGGGCGCGGCGTACACGATGTGGGCGGCGTTCATGCTGCCGGCACTCACGCCCAGCACGATGCCGTGGTAGTTGTGGAACAGCCCCGGCAGGCCCAGCTGAGCAAAAAAGTGGTTCTGGGTGGGCACGTGCCCGCCGCACAGCATCACAAAGCCGCTTTGGGGCAGAAGAGAACCGATCTCCTCGGCATTGCGGGCATCGCAGGGGATGAGCGCCGTCAGGGGCAGGTGGGCGTTCGCAAAGCTCTGGGCAAACACCCGGCACATCTCGTCGTTCTGCTCGTAGGCATAGGGGTCTGCCGCAATGGCAAGGCCCAGCACGGCGTGATCCGGCCAGACGGCCCGCAGGTTCGCCACAAAGTGGTTGCGCGTGTCCAGCACCGGAATATCCGGCCCCGGCTCAAAGGGGCAGCCGCTGGGGCTGCTGGTCAAAAACAATGTCATAATGATTCCTCGTAAAACAGTGAATAAAGGCTGTGTCCATTTTAACACGATTTTGCTGCCAGCGGCAGAGCCAGAATCACCAAAAAAATCCCCCGCTTTTCGCCGTTTCGCAGAAAGCAGGGGATCTTATCATGCCTTGCGGTAATGGAACACCTTGTCCTTGGTGAGGAGCATGGCAGCGCTCACGGCCAGAGCCGCCAGCTCGGCGGCGGTGACGGCCAGCCAGATGCCGTCGATGCCCAGCAGCAGCGGCAGCAGGAGAATGGCGATCACCTGAAACGCCAGCGTGCGCAAAAAAGAGATCAGCGCGCTGGTCACGCCGTCGCCCAGCGCCGTGAAGAAGGAGGACGCGTACACGTTGAAGCCCATGATGAGGAAGCTCAGCGCATACAGCCGGAAGGCCCGGCTGGTCAGGGCCAGCAATTCCGCATCGTAGCCCACGAAAATGCGCGCTACACAGGGGATGATGAACATGGAAGCCAGCGTCAGGGTCACAGCCACCACGGCGATGAGCCGCAGGCTTTTCCGGTAGAGATTGTGCACCTCGGCGTGGTTGCGGGCACCGTAGTGGAAGCTGACGATGGGCGCACTGCCCACGGCATAGCCCACGAACACCGCCACGAACAGGAAGGCTGCGTACATGATGACACCGTAGGCGGCCACGCCGTTCTCACCGGCCAGACGCAGCAGCTGGAAGTTATACAGGATATTGACCAGCGACATGGAAAGGTTGGTCATCAGCTCGGAAGAGCCGTTGATGCAGGCATCCCGCAGGACTTTGCTGTAAAAACTGGTCTTGCACAGGTGCAGGCGGCTGGAGTTGCTGCGGTCGATGAAGTAGAACACCGGCAGTACGCCGCCCACCAGCTGGCTGATAAAGGTGGCAATGGCCGCGCCCTCCACGCCCCAGCCCCAGATACCCACCATCAGCACGTCCAGCACCATGTTGGTGCAGCCCGCGCCCACGGTGAACCAGAAGCCGAGGTGCGGCTTTTCGGCGGTGACGAAAAAGCTCTGGAACATATTCTGCAGCGCAAAGGTGGGCAGGGACACCATCAGGATGCGTCCATAGCGCACCGCATAGTCCAAAAGCTCCCCCTTGGCGCCCAGCAGCACGGCAATGGGCCGCAGAAACACAATGCCCAGCACGGCCAGCACACTGACCGAGATCAGAGCCGCCAGCAGGAACAGGGTGAAATAGCGGTCGGCCTTTTTCTGGTCGCCCTCGCCCAGCGTGATGCCCACGATGGCGCTGCCGCCGGTGCCCAGCATGAAGCCCACCGAGCCGACCAGCATCGGCAGGGGCATGATGAGATTGACGGCGGCAAAAGCCGTTTTGCCCACAAAGTTCGAGACGCACAGACCATCCACGATGCCGTAGATGGAGGTGAACAGCATGGTGCCGACGCAGGGCAGCACGAACCGCAAAAGGCGGCTGTAATCAAAGTGGTCGGATAACTGTATTTTCTGCTTTGACATGGGGACTCCTTGTTACATTCCGGGCCGCCAGCCGGTGCAGTAGCGGGCATAATCCCGGTCTGCCTGCTTGACGTAGAGCACCAGCTCCTCGCCGCCGTCCTTTCGGGTGCGCTGACGCACCTTTGTGGGCAGGTTCTGGCGGTGGAGCAGCTCGATCTCGTCGTTCAGCTCTTCTTCGGTGTCAAAGGTGTCCAGCTCGGTCCAGTGGGTGGCAAAGAGCCAGAATTTTACAAGATGTTCGTTCAAGATCCAATTTCCTCCGATGCATTCAGACGGTAAAAGGGCGCGATGGCGTTCACGTCGCCGTGGCGCACGATGGAATAGGTGATGTCACAGTAGGGCTGGATGGCGGTGCTCTTCTCGACGGTGGAGATGAGCAGGACCTGCAGCTGCATCCGGCGGAACAGCTCCATCATGGGGCGGATGCGGTCGCTGGTCATCTTGCTGAACGCTTCGTCCAGCAGCACCAGACGGATGCTGTTCTCGCTCTTCTGGTAGATCTGGAGCAGCGACGCGCAGATAGCTACATAGAAGGGGGCCTGATTCTCGCCGCCGGAGGAATCGCGGCTGACGCGGGAAAGGGAAGCCTGCTGGCCGGAGACGGTGTTGGTCACTTTGATGTCGTAGTCGAGGTAGGTGCGGTAGTCTACATCTGTCTCTTATACACATCTGACGCTGCCGACGATACTCCTTGTGTAG
>OJOU01000893.1_pt1 | contig 10767 bp, 8 predicted proteins | sample 1598291 | NCBI WGS metagenome assembly OJOU01 (sample SAMN03922470, study PRJEB24848) | human gut metagenome | isolation source: stool sample | host: Homo sapiens | place: Germany | collected 2010-11 | reverse complement strand
CGTAATTTCCCATCCCTTTTAGACCCCATATGCGACCCCCATAAGAGGCAGCGAAACCAGGAGGCTGCTTCTTATGGGGGTTTTGCCATGTCCTGGGTGGAGGGCAGATAGACTGTAACCGGGAGGGCCGTTGGCTTCCTCCGGGGCATATGCGTGCAGCCAAGACGAGCACCGTTCGGTTTCAGGGGAGCGGTTGTAGAGTGCGGCGCAGGGTGCGTCCAGGAGGCTGCACCCACGTCTTCGGGTCCATGGAGGTGCAGGGAACCGCGGCACATCCCCATAGGGGTGGCGGTGGCTCGGCTGACGTCGGATCTTTGCTCTGGCATTGAAGAATCCCTTCCCCATCGCACCACGGGCTTCCAGCCTGGGGGTCAAATCATGTGGCAACACAGAGCTTGATATAAAACATTTTTAAAAGTGCTTGACAATGCTTCAAATAGGATGTATCTTAATTATAAAGAGACCGCTGGTGTTCTGCTTTTTACAGTATAGGAGGGAGACAATGCTGGAAATCTGTGATATTCATAAAATATACAGCAAGGGCACAGCTCAGGAGACAGTCGTTTTGCAGGGTGCTTCTTTTTCCTTTCAGGATGGCGTGTTTTATGCAATCATCGGAAAAAGCGGGTGTGGCAAGACGACATTGCTTCATATTTTAGGCGGTTTGGATGTCCCAGATCAGGGGAAAGTGCTTCTGGATGGTGTAGATTTATTTGGTCTATCCCGCCGGGAACGAGCGATTTTACGCCGAAGAAGGATGGGTTTTATTTTTCAGTCTTACAATTTACTACAAGAGCATACTGCATGGGAGAATATTGCGATGCCCTATATTCTTGATGGCAAACGGGTAGACCAGAAGCGCTTGAATGAAGTGTGCTCCACCCTAGAAATCGAGAAGTTGCTGCATAAGTACCCAGTTCAGTTGTCTGGCGGAGAGCAGCAGCGTATCGCGATTGCCAGAGCCATGATTCATAATCCCAGCATCATATTTGCAGATGAGCCAACGGGGAATTTGGATCCTCAAACCGCAGGTACTACAGTGGCCTTGCTGAAGAAGGTAGTGAAACAGTTCGGAACAACCCTGGTTTTGGTCACCCATGATATGGAAATTGCGGCAGAGTCTCAGGAGACCATTCGAATTGAGGAGGGACAAATTGTTGGGAACTGAGTATATAGAACTGCGAAAGCCGACTGTGCTTTTGTGCCGAATATGACTTGCAATAAATTGGTTTGTAATCCATAAAGGAAAAGGGGGGTAGTCATGTTCTATCTTGCATGGAGGGGCTTTCGTGGTCAGAAGCGGATGGCGCAGCTCATGGTGGCAGTTCTTTTAATCTCCTTTTTGTTTTTGACTCTCTCTTCCGTGGTGGCTTCTTCCGTACGTGATTTTCAGCAAAAGCAGCGGGAGGCGCTTTATGGCCGTCATCAGCTGCTGTATGTTGGGAACCGGGATTTTGCCCGGTCTCTGCAGGAGCAGTTTCCCGGGGTGGAGATCAGCCGAATTGCGGGAAAGACGGATGGGGGAAAAACCGTTGGCTCCATTTCCGAATCCTATCAGCAGGTAGCCAATCTGACGCTCAAGGAAGGGCGTCTGCCCCAGGAAGAAAACGAAATTCTTTTGGTGGATCCGGAAAATTGGGATTACCAGGTGGGCGATCAGGTCCGGATTTCATATGAATTTTCTTACATATTTAAACAAGCGGGTGAGGTTACCCACTCCCTTCAGGACGCTCTCTTAGAGGGACTGAATCAAAACCGGGAGTACTATTTGGATCTGGCTGCGGAACTGTGGGATCCCTTTGTCCAGTCTGACAGCGGCGCATCTACGCTTCCTGTCCATATGCTGCACCCCATGAATGAGCTGACAGCGGAGCAGCAGGACGAGGCATTTCTCATGTTTGCAGCTTTGCTGCCGGAATTTGCATTGACCTCCGCAGGCGATCAGCATCATTTTGAAACCAAGGAATTTGGAAAGTTACAAGCGTATTTAACCTCGGGGTATTCCAAAACCGTGCTCAACGGGGAGGGATTTGGGGAGAACCAGGGGACCAGTATTTCTGGCGGCAGTCACCTGGTCTCTTCTGAGATTTTTACCACCTATACGGTTTGTGGCATTGCTGAATCCTATGAGAATCAATGGAATGCCGGTGGATTGGATATGCCGGACGCCTTTGTGAGAGAAGGGGATTGCCAACAGCTGTGGGATGCTCTCAGGGCCATAGAAGCAGACCATCCGGAGGTGCGGGCCCAGACCGGTGAGGCAGTTGCGCTGTTTTACCAAGACAGCAAAAGCTTGGAAGACCATCTGGAGCCGGTGCTGCAAGCTTATGAAAGCACCTATGGGTTTGCCTATCAACTGAGCGGAACTTCTCAGGAAGGCGGTGGAGCGGCAGACTATTTGACTGGGCTCGACCCGGAACGTGGCGAGCCGGTGACCTATGGCGTGACGGTCAGTGGTCAGAGGGGGACGATTCGTCTGCAAAATGAGAGATATGAATTTACCCTTCAGGACTTGTCTGATCCGGATTTTCGGCTGCCAGGTTTGGATCCCATGCCCCTGGAGCCGGTGACGCTGGAGAGCTTGTACCAGAACAATACCGGTCCCCTTCGGATCAATTACCTGACGTATCCCCAGGTGGGAGACGCTACTCAAACGGTGGAGCTGCTGCTATCCGGGGTGCTCGTCTGCATGTCCGCTTGCGCCTGCTTCCAGTTGTACCTGCAATCCATACGGAGGCGGAAGCAAAAAATGGAAACCTTGGTTGCCTTGGGTGCAACCGACGGACAAATCCTGGCTGTGCTGTTTTTGGAAGTGTGGATGCTTTTGATTTTTTCTGGGGTTCTAGGCAGCTTACTGGGCATGGGCTTGTCCGCATGGGTGCTTCCCCAGGTGATGCATGTGCCGGTTGCAGTGGATCTGCATCGGCTGCTGCTTGGTTACCTGTGCAATATAGCGGCCGTTCTAGTGGGGGCTATGCTGCCCGCCTGGCAGCTGAGAGATGGGAAGGGCGTGCAACGAAGCCTGCGGGCTGCGCCCGGCGCCCGCCCCGCCATGATGGGCAAAGGCAGGCCTGGGTATCGCCAAGTCTGGATGCGCCACTGCGCCGTGAATCAGAAGCAGACCCTGCTGCGGGGATTCATTGCCCTGCTGCTGGCAGCCATTCTCCTTTTGCCCTTGTTTTTAAGCCATCGGGCTTATGGACCGTATCGGGAGAAGGTCACCAATACCGGACGGCCTGATTTTGGACTTTCCCTGCCGTATGCCGCTGCTCCCCGGTATTTGGAGGAAATGACAGGGGAGATGGAGGTTCCTTGTGAGCGGGCGGAGGCCTATGTTACGGCAGAAAATGTGCTCCTCCACTGTGACGCGCTCCTGGAGCGTAGTCCCATGCTCCAGGCCCTGCGCCAGGACCCAAGGGGCGGTGAGCTGTTTGTGCAGCCATCGGAGCTGGGTGCTCTGTGTACGTATGTGCGAATAATAGGTGCGGATTGGGAAAGCGACCTGGTGCAGCAAATTGTGAAGCAGCTGGGCAATTCTATCAACCAGGAGGATTTTGATTCCGGCAAAGCCTGTGTAGTTCTGATTCCGCGGTACCGCCAGGCTGGAGAAAGCCCCGTCATGACGGATATCTCCCCATCGGCTCTGTGGGAAATCAGCAAGGACCAAAGGGCAGGAGCTCTGATGACGTGCAGCTACCTTCCTCAGTACGCTGGGGTGTATGGAGAGGAACATTCTGTTACCTCTGGGATGATGCTTACGCTGTCCGGCCAGACTCAGGTCTTGCGGGGCATGGATGCCCCCTATCTGGAGGAGACGCTGTATACCACCCAGACGGAGGTGGCTGCTGTCGTTTATGAATTGGAGGCGGCGGTTTGGCCACTTTCGGATACCGGCGGCAAAGGTGGCATCACCATACTGTCCGGCTATCCCCTGGTCAGCAGCGTATATCCCAAGGCCTCTACTCGCATGAGTGCGGAGCAATCCAAGCACTTCCGGGTGGCGTCTCAGCTTTTTTATCCGGATTGCTATGGGAAAACGTATCTCGCCCTTTGGCAGGGAGAGCAGGGGGGAGAGGTTTCTGAAGACCTGAAGAAAGTGACGGATTTTGCTGCCAAATTTGACTTTACCGTAGAGAACTATGCACTGGAGAACCAAAAGCTGTGGGAGTCCGGCCGGAATGCCAGCGCCGTGGACCTGATGATGGGTCTGAATATGCTGCTCATTACGGTCATGTTGCTGGCCAATCTCATGACGGCGGAAATGGAAGCGGACCGGCGGCGATTAGGGGTGCTGCAAGCCGTCGGTATGACCGGCGGGCAGTATGTCCTGGGTCAGAGCATCCAGGCCTTCCTCCAGGGCTTGGCCGGGCTGTTGTTGACCCATATCCTGGTGCTGGCAGTGGTGTGCGCTGGTCTTCTCTTCCAGGGAGGCGGAATCCCTATGCTGTTCTCCCGGCTGCAGCTGCTGTTCCAGGGGTATCATTGGGAGGCCCATGGCCTTCTGTGCATCGCTGCGCTTGTGCTATTTTGGTCCATTCAGATGTTAGTAATCTGGCCAGTGCTGCGTAAAAATACTGCGGAAAACATAAAAGTATAGAGCGGAAAAGTACCCTGGCATAGCTTCACTTTCGTGATTTGAACTATGCCAGGGTATTTTTTAGGTGCAGAACATCCAGTACATACTCTCGTTTTTGTAAGGCAATCGAACAGCAGAATGATGGACAACGGAACGGAATTCACATATAGGGGCCGGGAGCGCAGGTTTTGCCTACTTTTTTGCTGTTTTTTACCTTGCAATTGGGGGGCCAGGGAGATATCATAGGCAAAAACCCAAGGAGGGTGGGCCATGAAGACGGAAATTTTGAATCAGGAGGCAGTGGCGGCGTGGCTTCCGGACCGGGACCCTTGGGGGCACAAGGGGGACTTCGGAAAGCTTCTGCTTCTGTGCGGTAGCGTGGGGTACACCGGAGCGGCGGCTTTGGCGGCTCGGGCTGCGGTCCGGTCCGGAGCCGGACTGGTGCTTCTGGGGGTTCCGGAGCCCGTCTATACCATAGAAGCGGTGAAGCTGGATGAGCCTGTGGTGTTTCCCCTGGCGGCAGAGGGGGACGGGTTGTCCCCGGCGGCAGTACCGGAGATTTTGCGCCGTCTGGCGGGCTGTGACGCCTGTCTGGTGGGCCCGGGCCTGGGCCGGTTGCCCGGGGTCCGGGCGGTGACGGAGGCGGTGCTGCGGGAGGCCCGGTGCCCAGTGGTCCTGGATGCCGACGGGCTGAACGTGCTGGAGGGGGCGGCGGACGCCCTCAAGGCGCGGAGGGCTCCCACCGTTCTCACGCCCCACGATGGGGAGTTTCGCCGCCTGGGAGGGGCGGTGGGACCGGATCGGATGGCCTCTGCGGCGGCTTTGGCCCAGACGCTGGGGGCGGTGGTCCTCCTGAAGGGTCACAGGACTGTGGTGACCGATGGAACCCGGGGATATGAGAATCGCACCGGCAACCCCGGCATGGCCACCGGCGGCAGCGGCGATGTGCTGGCAGGGCTCCTGGTTTCCCTCCTGGGCCAGGGCCTGCCCCCGCTGGAGGCCGCTGCCTGCGCCGCCTGGGTCCATGGGGCGGCGGGGGACCTGTGCGCCGGTGCCTGGGGCCAGTATGGCCTTACCCCCTCGGATATGGTGGAGGCCCTGCCCCGGTTTCTGAAATGATCCCTTACCACTTACATATTTCCAATTCCCCTGGCATAGAGATATACAGCGTGAGAGGACAGGCTGAGGCGTTCCCACAGCGCGGAAAGCAAGGGCCAGGCCGGAACTCTGTAGTCCGGCTTGTGGAGGAGGAATATCATGGGAAAACTGCGGATTTGGGTGCTTTTACAGGCGTTGCTTCTCCTCCTGTGGGGGTGTACGTCCCAGGAGGAGAGCCGGATGGACGACGCTCTGGCCTTTCGGTCGGCGCTGGTGGGAGCGGGAGGCTGCTCCTTCCTGGGGGAGATAACGGCAGACTACGGAGACGAGGCCTATACTTTCACCGCTGCCTGTACCACGGATGACACGGGAGCGCTCTCCTTCTCCCTGACGGCGCCGGAAACCATTGCCGGCATTTCCGGTACGGTCCAGTCCAGGGGGGGAAAGCTGACCTTTGACAGTACGGCTCTGGCCTTCGGCCTTCTGGCAGACGGCAAGGTGAGCCCGGCCACGGCTCCCTATGTGGTGGCCGAGAGCTGGCGCACCGGCTACATCACCAGCGTGGGGCAGGAGGAAAACGGCCTGCGCCTCACGGTGGACACCTCCCTGGAGGAGAACCCCCTGACGGTGGATACCTGGCTGGACCGGGAAAAGGGGATACCCATTTTTGCTGAGGTGTGCTATAATGGCCAGAGAATTCTGACCATTTCCATTTCGGAGTTTCAATACAATACCTGATGGAGCGAACTATGAAATTACTAAAGCGTACCTGGGCCGATGTGTCTCTGGACAATCTGGCCCACAACTATACAGTCTTGCGGCAGCAGGTTCCCGCTGCCTGCCGCTTTTTAGGCGTGGTGAAGGCGGACGCCTATGGGCACGGGGCGGTCCCTGTGAGTCACCATCTGGAGGAGCTGGGAGCGGAATTTTTGGCAGTCTCCAACCTGGAGGAAGCGGTGCAGCTCCGCCGGGGCGAAGTGCGCAGTCCCATTCTGATTTTGGGATATACCCCGGCGCAGTATGCCCGGGACCTGGCGGAGATGGACCTGCGCCAGGAGGTTCACAGTCTGGCCTACGCCCGGGAGCTGGAGGCTCGCCTGGTGGGCACCGATTCCCGGCTGCAGGTGCACCTGAAGCTGGACACGGGCATGGCCCGTCTGGGTTTTTTCTGCCAGGAGGGGGAGCGGGTGCTGGAGGAGCTCCTGACCGTGACCCGGATGCCACACCTGGAGGTGGAGGGCATGTTCACCCACTTCCCAGTGGCCGATTCCCTGGACCCGGCGGACGAGGCCTTCACCCGGGAGCAATTCCGGCTGTTCCAGCGGTTTGTGGCCGGTATGGAGGCTGCCGGTGTGCGGCCGGAGATCTGCCACTGCTGCAACAGCGGGGCCACCATTGCCTATCCGGAATTCTCCATGGATATGGTACGTCCAGGCGTGGCCACCTACGGCATCGCTCCCTCTCAGGACCTGGCGGGACGGTTGGACCTGCGGCCTCTTCTGACCCTGCAAACCACCATTTCCCAGATCCGCTCCTATCCTGCCGGGGTGCCGGTGAGCTATGGCCGGACTTATGTGACTCCCGCCCCCAGGACCCTGGCGGTGGTGTCCATCGGCTATGCCGACGGCCTGTCCCGGCAGCTGTCCGGCCGTGTGAGCTTCCTCCTGCGGGGGAGACAGGTGCCTGTGGTGGGTCGGATTTGCATGGACATGTGTATGGTGGACGTAACGGACGTGCCGGAGGCCCGGGTGGGGGATCCGGTGACAGTCCTGGGGACTGGCGAGGATGGGGCGCCCAGCGCCTGTGGGCTGGCCAGTCAGCTGGGCACCATTCCCTATGAGATTTTGTGCTCCATCAGCAAGCGGATTCCCCGGATTTACCTGGATGGAAAGAAGCGGACGGAGATTTTGCAGTATATTGTCTGAGCTTCTGTTTTTTGGGGACTTTACGCAACTTCCGCCCGGTGGAGCATAGGATAATTCGGAAGCGGAAACCGGTATAAATCCGGCGTCTGCGTGGGACAATAGAATCAGAACCGCGTTACATAGAGAGAAAGCTCGGTGACGCGGGAATGATTTCTCACGGAGCGTGAAGCCAATGGATTCCAATGTCAAACGGGGCGATATCTTTTACGCAGACCTGAGCCCGGTGGTGGGCAGCGAGCAGGGGGGAACCCGGCCGGTGCTCATTGTACAAAACGACGTGGGCAATAAGCATTCGCCTACGGTCATTGCTGCGGCCATCACCAGCCAGACTGGCAAAGCCCGTCTGCCCACCCACATCAACATCGCAGGCAGCAGCGTCGGACTGACCAAGGATTCGGTGATCCTCCTGGAACAAATCCGGACCATCGACAAGCGCCGCCTGCGGGAGCATATGGGGCGGCTGGACGAGACCCAGATGAACCAGGTGGACGACGCCATAGCGGTCAGCTTTGGCCTCCACGGTTATTAAAGGCGCTTGTTACGGGTATAAATTGCACCTCCCCGGCATATCATGGCGGGGGAGGTGCTTTTTATGAGTTTAGAAGGAACCTGGCCCGTCTATGAGGACGGACGCCAGGTGGGTACATGCACGGTGGCCCGGCAGGGCCTGTATCTGCGGTTCGACTGCCGCTGCGGGCCGGCAGACGGCAGAATTTTAAGGTTGGTGCTGCGAAGCCCGGCAGGGGATGTTTCCCTGGGAATTCCTGCGCCGGAGGAGGGCATTCTGCAATTGCGCAAGGGAATTCCCGCCAAGCGGATGCCCCAAGGGGACGAGTTTCGCCTGGAGCTTTTGGACTCCCGCCCCAAGCCGGTCCCCGTCCCAGAGCCGGAACCCGCTCCCACGCCGGAGCCGATTCCGGAACCGGAGCCTGCCCCCATGCCGGAGCCGATTCCGGAGCCGGAGCCCGCGCCCATGCCGGAGCCGATTCCGGAACCGGAGCCTGCCCCCATGCCGGAGCCGATTCCGGAACCGGAGCCCGCGCCCATGCCGGAGCCGATTCCGGAACCGGAGCCAGCGCCCATGTCGGAGCCAATTCCGGAACCGGAGCCCGCTCCCACACCGGAGCCAATTCCGGAACCGGAGCCCGCCCCCATGCCGGAGCCGATTTCGGAACCGGAGTCCGCCCCCATTCCGGAGCCAATCCCGGAACCAGAGGCTGCACCCATGCCAGAGCCAGCCCCAGAGCCTGCACCAGTGGGAACGGGGGATGCCATTCCGCCGGAGGGATACGTCTATGACCCCGAGGGGCCCTTGCCTGGTCTGGACCGTCTGGAAGCTTTGCGGGCTGTGACGGAGGAGGACGGTACTGTGAGAATCTTTCAGGAGCCGGAGGCGAAGGAGGGCGGCTAAATCTGCCGCCCCGCCGGATGCAGGCAGACAACATGAGGGATGCGCCCAAGCCGCAACGTGTACCCTTTGCGGTTTGGACGCATCCCTCTTTTCCTGCCGCCGGTGCGTCCAGGAGGCCGCACCCTACCGCCTCGGGGGGCAGACGGAAAAATCTTCTGTTTTATCCCAATTTCCGGCGCATTCACAGGCTTTTCCTGGAGAGTGCGCACTACGTGACGCTATAGTGTCTTTGCACTACTCTAAAAAATTACAGAATTGGCCTGAACTGTTGCATACGGTGTGCATATGCCCCCAGGGGAAGCCGAGGCGCTACCGCGCCAGTGCAAAGGTACGGCTTTCAGGGAGGCTCCGGTTGTGTCTCATCTGCTACCTAGGGTCCCCGCCGGGCTGGTGGACTGTGGAGAGGATGCTTCCGGCCCAGGCTTTCATTCGCTCCTCCACGCCGGGGGCGGCCAGGGCGGCGCCGGGGTCGTTGGCGGTCTGGAAGAGGCAGAAGTGGGGCGGCAGCATCATGGTCTTGTTCAGGCACAGGGCCCCCAGGATTTGCCGGGCTACCAGGTCCCCGCCGGAGTAGCCGGAGACCACAATGGCGTACAGGTATTTGTCATATAGGGGCTGCTGCAGGAGCAGACCGGTCATTCGGTTGATGAGGGCCAGGATGTTGGCGCTGGCTGAGTCGTTGAAGTTGGGACACAGCAAGAGCACCACGTCGCTTTGTAAAATGGCGGGGAAGACTTCCGTGGGCAGGGCCCCGCCGTAATAGCAGGTGCCATTGCGGGAGTAGTGGAGGCACGCAGTGTAGGAGCAGCCCCGGCAGTCGTAAATGGCTCCGTTTTGCAGACTGATGGTCTGGATGTCGCAGACCGGGGCCAGGTGGTTGCAGACGGCCTTCCCCATAGCCACGGTGTTGGAACGCCGGTTGTCTGAGGCATGGAGCATGAGAACCCGGGGCCGGGGGAACCGGGGAGCCTGGAACCGGGCCAGCCGTCCGGCCAGATCCCGGGCCCGGGTGAAATAGGTCTCCTCCCAAGGCAGGCCCAGCTGTCCGGCCAGGATGTGCTGGTTGTACAGGGAGCCGGTGCCCTCCACCAGGGGCTTGCCGGGGAAGAGGCAGCCGGCCAGGTTGGCAGCCAGGGCCACGGCCTGAGCGGCCTGCTTGGTGTACAGCTCGCCGGCGCCGTCTACGATGAGGGCGCCGGTGGCCCCCCGAAGACAGTCCGGGTGGGTCCTCAGGGATTGGAGCAGGCGGAAGGCCTCCAGGGACATGCCGCCTTCCCCGGTGGTCAGGGCGATGAGTACCCGCCTGCCCTGCAAGGCCATGGCCTCCAGCTCCGGTAGACCTGCCGGTTCTACGGCGAATTCGGCCAAAGCAAAGTCCAGCAGGCGGGAAAGCCGGGGAGACTGCCCGGCCTGGAGCAGCACAATGGAATCAGTCATAGGAAAATTCCTCCAATTCCCGGAAGGCTTCGGCGATCCGCTGCTGCAGGGGCGGAGCCAGTTCCTCCTGAAGGATCCGGGGTCCCAGGGGGGTCATGCGGCTCTGGCAGCCGAAATAGGCTTTGCCCAGGGGGACTGCGCCGAAATGGACCTGGCCTCGTAGAAGCTGCAAAATGGAGACGGCGGCGGAGGAGAGTCCCGGGGCGATGTAGGGCTTAAAGCCCAGCTCCCGCACCCGCAGGTTCATGTCCCGGGTGGCGGCGGTAAGAGCGGCAGAGAGAGGACCGTCATAGTCCCCTCCGGGGGCGTTGGCGGCCACG
>OJOU01000881.1_pt1 | contig 10863 bp, 9 predicted proteins | sample 1598291 | NCBI WGS metagenome assembly OJOU01 (sample SAMN03922470, study PRJEB24848) | human gut metagenome | isolation source: stool sample | host: Homo sapiens | place: Germany | collected 2010-11 | reverse complement strand
GTCGAGTTTTTCAATTTTCTTCATGAGCTGTTCGCTATGTAGCTCATAGAAGTTTACATTTTTGTCGATATAGATTGCAAGTGTTGGTAACTGATTATATGGCCGAGGAGCCTGTTGTTCTTTACAAATTGTTGCCGGAGGAACAACGATAACCGCAAGTTTTCTCTGTTTTTCTTTTGCAGTCAATAGAAGTGCTTCAGGAAGTTCTTTTTTACAGACAATCTCACATCCTTCCACTTCAAACGGGTGGGATTCTAATATGATTTCTGCTTTATCTAATTGAACCGTTGAGAAATTAGTATATGCCCGAATTGTACTTAACCATGCTCGTTGGTCTGCCGCAAGTCCACTAAAATTCGCATAAACAGATGGCGGGCAAAATGTCCCGCTTAACTCTATGCTCTGCTCAAAAAACTTATAAAGAGCTGTCATAAAGGCAATCGTTTCATTGCACGGCTTTCCAAGATGCGCAAAATGTGGTTGTCGAATCGTCCCATTGTTTTTTGCCTGAAAATCTCCTTTGCAAAGTGGGCAAATGCAACCACATTTTTTTCCATTTTCCTTCGGGGAGATATCTGAAATCAGTATAAGTTTTCCGTTTTTTTCTCCAAAAGGGTTCTTCAGTGATGACATAGCATTACTCCTCACTTTTTGAGCAGTTCCAACGCTTTCTCCATGGGCACACAATCGGCATAGCGGTCCGGCCAGAGGAATTCATTGTAATAGTGGTAGCTCTGCTCCCCTGTCATGTACTCGTTGTCCTGCGTGGAATTTGCATAGGCAGGAACGATCATGTGCAGGCCATGCTCAAAGCCCGCCTCCACCGTTGCATTGATGCAGAAGTCCGTCATGATACCGCAGACCATCACATCTTTTTCGCCCTTTTTCGTCAGATATTCTAGCAGACCGCTTTCTTTTTTGAACGCACTGCATACAGTCTTGACGAACCGTTTTTCAGTCAGCAGTGGCGCAAACCCGGAATAGACCTCGAATTCATCGTCCCCGATGGAGAAACCGGTGCCGGGCCCATCGTCATGCTGGACATAGACGACCTCGATTCCCTGTTCGCGGGCAGTCCGGATTAGTTTCCTGATGTTGCTGACAAACTTTTCAAACGCATACAGGCGTTCATCCACGATACCTTTCTGTGTATCCACAACCAGTAAAACCATGTGTAAGCCCTCCTGTTTTTCTTTGATTTCATGCTACCATAGACCGCCGTTTTCTACAAGCAGATTCGAAAAATCCCCACAGGGAAAACCTGTGTTTCACCTGCAGGGATTGATTCAGCCATCCAAGACGATCAGGATCAGCACCACGACCACTGCAATAGCGATCAGGCAGCCGCACCCGCTGCCGTCCCCGCCGCCACCGCCATTGTTGTTGTGGTTTCCGCCGCCACCACCGCCGCCGGACGAACCGCCGAAGTTGCGGTTGAACGCTGTCATGTACTGGGCATAGCCCGTATCGCCTTTGCCGAAGTAGCCATAATCACCGTTTGACATTGTTTTGTCTTCCTCAGAAATATATTTTTTCCCTTCTGAGGTTCATTTTATCGAAAGTGATGTCCAACAAGCATCTCTTTCAAAACATTTTATGCAAAAATCTTTGAAAGCCATGGAAATAACGGTTTCTTAAAAGTGATACCAAAGAACTTCTGCGCCTCCTCCAGATTCATCATCAGGCAGTCTCTGGACTTACGTACTTCCAATGTCTCTGGCAATTCTTTCAAAATTCTGTCGGCCTCATATGTCGCACCCGCATTATAGCAGAGTTCATTTGTTCGGGGATAAATTTCAAATGAATCCTTGCTGGTTTTCCATCTCCAGAGCAAAGATTTGAGGTCGTTGGAAAAGTTTTGAACTAAAAAGATGGGAGGAGTTTTCGTGGATACGATCAAGCGTGTTCAGGATTTGATGCAAGTGCGTGATATGACTCTATGTGTGTTGGCAAAGAAATGCGGAATATCGTACTCCACGATTCAAACCACCGCCCGTCGGGGAGGGCAGTTAAGCGTAGAGACGATTGAAAGAATTTGTCAGGGTTTAGGAATTACATTAAAAGACTTCTTCGATTCCTCTTACCTGTAAATATGACAGCAAAAAACTCCCCGGCATCCTTCTTGGAAGGAATGCCGGGGAGGCGTTCAATGTTTTATGGGCTCAGTTGTCCGGTATCAGCCGCTGACGAAGTACTTATCAGTGCAGCTCCGGCCAGTAAGCCTTGTTGGCAACGATCATATCGTCCAAGATCTTCTTGGCGACCAGCAGGCTGGGCACGGTCTTGGACAGAGTAAAGGCCATCAGTGCCTTCTCGTAGGAGTGCTCCACAGCGGCATCCACGATCAGCTTCTCCACAGCCTCCTGCTGCTCGATCAGACCCTTGTAGAAGGTGGGAATCTCGCCCACACGCACGGGTTCCGGGCCGCGGTCGGTGATGTAAGCGGGAATCTCCACCATGGCGTCGGAGGGCAGGTTCTCCACAGCGCCGTTGTTCTCCACCATGACCAGATAGCGCTTGCGCAGGTCGAAGGCAAGGCTCATGGCAACGTCCACGATGAACTCGCCGTGCACACCGCCGAAGAACTTGGTCAGGTCTACGTCCTTACCGGCACGATAATCTGCCACAGCATCAAAGATGCGCTTCTCGCGGCCTTCCATGACCTCGTTGGCACGGGTGTGGTTGGGATCGCTGCTCTTTACAACTTCATCGCCCAGCAGGTAGTACTGCATATAGGTGTTGGGCAGATAGTCATGGAAAGCAGAGCAGATGTTCTTGGCGTTTGCGTAGGTGTGCAGCCAGGACGGATCGCTGTGCAGCACATCGCTCTTGGCGTTCTGGGGCATATAGCCGTGCTCTGCTACATAGCTCTTGAGCTTCTCGGTCACATCCTCGCCGTTCAGGCGCACCTTGGTGAACCAGCCGAAGTGGTTCAGACCAAAGTAGTCCACTTCCAGATCATGACGGTCGCACTCCAGAATCTCGGCCATGTTGCGCTCGATGGCAACCGGCATATCGCAGATGTTCAGGATACGAGCCTTCGGGCGCAGACGGAAGGTTGCCTTTGCCACGATGGCAGCGGGGTTGGAGTAGTTGACGATCCAGTAGGTGGGCTTTGCGTACTTTTCGCAGTAATCGATCAGCTCCACCATGGGGTAGATAGTACGCAGGCCGTAAGCCAGACCGCCGGGGCCGCAGGTCTCCTGACCCACAACGCCGTACTTCAGCGGGATCTTCTCGTCCTGCTCACGCATAGCGTACAGGCCGACACGCATCTGTGCAAAGATGAAGTCGGCATCGGTCATGGCAACTTCCGGGTCGGTGGTCAGGGTCAGCTTCAGTTCCGGGTCGAACATTTCCACCACATGGCGGACGATGACACCCACAGCCTCCTGACGCTCTGCGTTGTTATCGTAAAGCACCAGCTCATTCAGCTTGAAGCGATCCTTCTGCACCAGCAGGCTCTTGACGATGCCGGGGGTATAAGTGCTGCCGCCGCCGGCGATGACCAGTTTGAACGTTTTCATAAGGCAAGCCTCCTATTATAATGTTTTTTGTATGATGAATAAAAGCGGATATCTTATTCTGCGCGGCCAAGGTAGCTGTCCACGATGGCACGCATCTTTCCCACTTTGGGGCCGTAAATGATCTGGATGTTGTTGCCCTTTACCACAAGACCTGCGGAGCCGGTGGGCTTGAACCACTCCTTGTCCTTGACCAGAGCGGCATCCTTGACCTGCACTCGCAGACGGGTCATGCAGTTATCGGTGTTCAGGATGTTCTCTGCACCGCCCAGTCCTTCCACGATATGGGCTGCGGTCTGTGCATCGTTTGCGCTGGCAGCAGTCTTTTCGGCTGCGCCGCTGCGGATCTGTTGCTTGACAGCAGCTGCGTTTGCAGCAAGGTCGGTGACTTCTTCGCCGTCCTCACGGCCGGGGGTCTTGAGGTTCATCTTCACGATGAGGAAGCGGAAAACGAGGTACATTACCACGATCTCCACCAGACCCACCAGCACATACAGCGGCCAGCGGGTGCGACCGATACCGGCAGGCAGGTTCAACACCAGAAAATCAATGATGCCGTTGGTGGCGCAGACCCGGATGCCCACAAGGTAAACGATCATCTGGAACAGACCGTCCAGAACCGAGTACACCAGCCACAGCGCGGGAGCTGCAAACAGGAAGGTGAATTCCAGCGGCTCGGTCACGCCCACCAGACAGGCGGTAAGGGTAGCCGGGATGATCTGTGCCTTGGTGGCAGCCTTCTTCTCCTTTTTGGCGGTGGAGATGAAAGCCATTGCCACGCCGATCACGCCGAAGGTCTTCATCAGACCGTAGGTCAGAAAACGTGCGGAATCCCGCATCATTGCCACGCTGGGGTCACTGAGCAGGGCAAGGAACACAGGCTTTGCGCCAACGATCTGCTCACCGCCGATGATCATGCTGTCGCCCAGTGCGGAGTAGAGGAAGGGCGACCAGACCAGATGATGCAGACCCGTGGGGATCAGCACGCGGTTCAAGAAGCCGTACAGGAACACACCGAACGCGCCTGCACTTGCCATGACACCGGTCAGGGCGTTGATACCCGCCGCAGCCACAGGCCAGACGTAGCTGGCAACCACCGCCATGACCAGAACGATGGGCAGCAGCACCACAAAGACGAACTTGCTGTTGCCGTACATGGCCATGGCACCTTCAAACTCGGTGTCGATGAAGCGGTTGTGGACCAGCGCCACCACCACGCCAAGGATCATGCCCAGAAATACGCCCATGTCAGTAACGTGATAGCCGAGGCAGATGGTCTGACCGGTGCCGTACAAAGCGCTTGCCGTATCACCGGCGATGGTCAGTCCTGCCACATCCAGCCAGCGGGAATTGGCTGCCAGCCAGACCAGATAGCTGACCAGTGCCAGAAATGCCGCATCTGCCTTGCGCTTTTTGGCAAGGCTCATTGCGATGCCCACGCAGAACAGGATACCCAGATTGCCAATGACTGCTCCAACGCCGCCATTGATGAATTTGCCGAGGGTCCAGACAACACCGCCCTCTGTCACCAGTGCCGTGTTGCTCATGACCGAAGAAATCGCCTGCAGCATACCCGCAATGGGCAGGAACAGAACGGGGCCCATCAGAGCTCTGGAAAAGCTCTGCATCGCATCCATAACTTTTTGTTTCATTGGTGTTCTCCTAACGTTCCATGAATCTCTCTTTTCAAATTGTCTCTTCGTTTCGGGGGTGCACCTTACCGTTTCGATGGCTTGATTATATCACTCTGCACAAAAAAATCTACCGAATTGGACTTTTTTTGAACTTGTTCGCAAAAGCTGAAACATGTTTCACTTCCATGTTGGATACATCGAAATGTTTATTGACAAAATACGCGATTCAGCGTATACTTTATGGAATCAAACCGTTCTTTGATTCGAAAATCGGAGTAAAATATGAAACACGACCTTTACAAACTGGCAGATCAGCACCATCTGAATGCCAACGAGCAGCAGCTTTTGCAGGCGGTGCTGGAAACCGCAAAAAACGGCGGTCAGTGCAGCGTGCGAGAGTTTGCAGCGCAGAATTATACCTCCCCGGCGGCCGTGATCCGGCTGAGCAAAAAGATGGGCTATACCGGCTACACCGATATGGTCTACCGCATCGGTTTTCTGATCCAGAACGAGATCGACAACAAAAACCACGCCTCCGACATCACCGCCTTTATCGGGGGTATCCCAGAAGAAAAAATACACCGCTTTGTGGAGCTGCTCCACGCCAACCGGCAAAAGCCCATCCTTGTGACAGGCACCGGGTTCTGTGCCCCTTTGCAGGAATTTATGGTGCGGAAGCTGCTGGTTCTGGGCTACTGCGCCATCGGCTCCAACAGCTATGAGGTCTACGAAAGCGGTGCACTGAATGCCGGGCTGGTCATTGCCATCAGCAAGAGTGGAAAGACTGGCACCATCCTGAAGCCGGTACAGGATTCCTTTGCACAGCACCGGAGCATCATTGCCTTTGTGGGTGCCGACAATTCTCCCATCGCCCGCTGTGCAGACCCTGCCTTTGTGCTGCTGGACGACAAGATGCTGGATGACCGGAACCTTACCGCCAACTATTTCTATGCGCGCGTGCTTATCACCTTTGAATACCTCATGGATCTTGTTCTGGAGAAGGACGAGCATCCGAACGGAAAAGAAGGGCAGTGAGCGGTTTTCACGCCTGAGAATACGGTCTCTCCTTTCCAATGCCATCAGAAAAGCCGCCCCGGCTAGACCCGGAGCGGCTTTTTCAGGTGCAGATATAATTAGAAGAGAAGGAAAACGTTGTAATCAGATGCCTGCGGCAGCGTTCTGACCGGCAAGGCGGCCGAAGGTGGCACTGCGGCCTGCGGCGGCACCTGCCATCAGACTGGGATAGCTGCCGGAGAAGTAGTTGCCGCTCATGTCACCAATGACATACAGACCGGGAATGGCCTTGAAGTCCTGATCAATGGCGTGCATATTGTCGTCGATCTGGATGCCGTCGATGGTGCAGATCAGATAGCCGCCGGCCTGACGGACGCCGTAGAAGGGTGCCTCGCTCAGGGTGGAGAGGCGGTAGTTCTCCTTGCCGTAGTCCTCATCCTCGCCCTTGGCGGCCAGCTCATTGTAATGGTCCACCGTAGCGGTAAAGGTCTCCTTCGGCAGACCCAGCTTGTCGGCCAGCTCCTCGATAGTGTTGGCCTCCACGATGTAGCCCTGATCCTGCAGGTCGGCGTTCATTGCCTGCACATAGTCCATGGGGAACACCGGGTTGGTGCCGTTGACATGGGGGTACAGACGGCTGCAGCCATGGGTGGCGAAGCGCTCGCAGTCCTCGGCATACTTGCTGTCCCACACGGTGCAGTAGGTGTGGTGGGGCTGGCTGGCGGCAGCGTGCAGCACCAAATCGTAGGGCATATACTCGTTCATGAAACGCTCACCCTTCAGGTTCACCTTCAAGAACGGCTGGCTGCCCATCCAGAAGAGGGCACCGTCGCTGGCCTTGCCGTACTCGCCGGTCTGGTCCGGCTTGATGGCACCACGGTCGAAGATCATGGAGGTGTGGGTGGTGTCCATGATGGCACCAGCCCACAGGCACGCCTTGATGCCGTCGCCCTTTGCGCCGGGCTTGGAGTAGTTGACGCAGGTCTGCTCCACGCTCTGGGGCTGCAGGGCGTTCATCATGGTCTCGTTTCCGCTGTAGCCGCCGCAGGCGAGGATCACGCCCTTGGAAGCGTTGTAGCGCACATATTCATCGTTGGCATTCTTGGCAATCAGGCCGGTGACGCGGTCGCCGTCCTTTTCCAGCTTGACCATCGTGATCTCGTACTGCACTTCAAGGCCGTCTGCCTCGGCATGCTTCAGCACGGCATCCATGGTCAGCTGCTCGCTGTATTCTTCGCCATACTGGGTGCTGTGGCCGACATCCAGAACCTCGTAATTGTCGCCCTCGTGCTTTTCGTCGATCTCGTGGCGGAAGTCGATACCGCTTTCGGCCAGAACATCCGTGAACCAGTCCATGGTCTCGCCGCTCTTATCGGCCCAGACCTGTGCCAGACTGCGGCGGGTGTAGCCCTGACTCCAGTTGCACAGGTAGCGCACGGCGTCCTTCTTGCTCACGTCGTCGCCGTCCTCCTGCTGCTGCTTGGAGCCGCAGGCTGCCAGCGTATCCCGGATGCCGCTGGCCATATCGTGACCAAACTTCTCGATGAGGATGGTCTTGGCACCAGCCTCGGCGGCAGCGGCGGCAGCAAAGCTACCGGAAGAACCGGCGCCCACCACCAGAACCTCGCAGTCCACGGTCTGCTTGATATCGCTCTCGGCAATCTCCGGTGCCTCACCCAGCCAGTCGGCGGTAGAGGAGGTCTCCTCGGTGGACTGCTGTGCAGGGTTGATGGCACCGCCGCTGGCCTGCTGGATGCAGTCTGCCACAGCGTTCTGCACGGCCTTGCTGGTGACGGTTGCACCGGTCACGCCGTCGATCTGGCTGGTCTGGGCGTTCATGATCTGCTCGATCAGCTTGTCCTTGGCAGCGCCACCGATGCTCTCGGTCTCGCCGGAGAGGTCCAGCTCCACCTTGGTGATGGTGTTGGCATCAAAGGTGACAGTGGCGGTGATCTCGCTCATGCCCTTGGCAGTAGCGGTGTAGGTGCCGGGGGTGTAGATACCGGTTGCACTGGAAACGCCGGAGGCGCTACTGGCTGCATTGCAGGCAGCCAGACCGGCAGCGGTGACACCGCTCATGGCAGCAGCTGCTGCGATCTTCAGAAATCCTTTACGGGAGATCTTTTCCATAATAATTCCTTCCTTTTCTTGCTATATCCTTCGCATCGACAAAAATCTATTGCCGTTCTTGTTAAAAGTATCACATTTACAAACAAAGAAAAAGAAGATATAATATCCTTATAAGTATCAAGTAAAACTTGCGTTTTGTAAAAAGGAGCACATCATGACCATCCAGCAGCTGCGCTATTTTCTGGCACTGTGCGAAGATTTGAATTACACCCACACCGCCGGGCGGATGTATCTGTCCCGGCAGGCCTTGCGGCTGAGCATTGCTGCACTGGAAGAAGAGCTTTGCGGCAAGCTGTTTGTCAACAACCGCAATCATCTGGCTCTTACTGAAAAGGGTGAGCGGTTCCGGGCACAGGCTGCGCCGGTGGTGCAGCAATTCAATGCCCTGTGCCAGCAAGCTTATCAGGACATCCAGTCTGCACCACTGCGGCTGGGCATCAGCGTGGCACTGGTTCCGGACTATCTGCCCAATCTGGGGGAGGTGCTGGAAGCATTCCGGCAGCAGTACCCCGGCATCCCCTTGGAGCTTACTTCCCTGTCCAACGATGAAGTGCCGGTGCAACTGCAACGGGGCGCACTGGATGCCGGGCTGGTGATGGACCTGGGCGGCTGTGCTGCGGGGCTTGCACGCACCGCCCTCTCCCAGCATACCGCCGCCGTCATGGTCTGCCGCAGCAGCCCTTTCTGGGAGCGAACGCATATTACACCGGCAGAGCTGGACGGGCAGACCCTGCTGGTGCCCGGCTTTGCCCCGGATGCCCTGGCACCGCTGTGGCAGGCACTGCGGGAGAGCAGTGCACACCCACAGCTGGAGCTGGTCGAGCAATTTTATCAGGTACTCTACCGCACGCAGGAGCAGAATTGTGTATCTCTGAACCGTTTCGAGAAATCTTCCAGCAACCAGATGTCCAATGTCCGGGATGTGGTATTAGACGGTCTGCCGCCTATTTGTGCCGGATTCCTCCGTCTCCAAAAACAACACAACGCCTGTGCGGAGCTATTGTGCCGCTTTTTGCAGGAGAGGTTGAAGTTTTAAAAAAGAGTGACAGCATTTCACTTTGAACACTGCCACTCTTTTTTGTATTATGAATAACATCAAAACGACCACGTTTTTCTTATCATCCTTCATCAGCGCGAGCGATGGTTGATTATTTTATCAGCTTAATCCAGAGAGTGACCGCATTACAAGGTCAATGTCCTGATTTTCCAGTTCCTGAATGATGTGCAGGTAGGTTTTCTGCGTGGTTGTCATGCTGGAATGCCCCAGCCGCCTTGCCACGCTTGCAATGGATACCCCTGCAAACAAAAGCACCGAAGCGTGGGTGTGCCGCAGACCATGTACCGAGATAACCGGGATCTTGGCCCGGTTGCAGTGCCGTTCCAGAACATTCAGCTTCATGAATCGGGTGCGCACGACCTCCGCGGGCTTGTCATCCCCTGCCACCCGCAGCATTCTGCGTTTCGAAGAGCAGGTATCCACCAGAAGATTCACGATTTGATCGATGGTGTCCTCCTCATCCGGGCAGACCCGGAGCAACAAGTCCACCTCCAACGACTGCATAAAATACGCTTCCAGCCGTGTGCGCTCATCCGGTTCGCTTTCCGCATCGGAAGAGAAATGATCAGGTTCACTCCCCTCGGTTTTATTCCACTCAGTCTTATTTCCTCGTGATTTTGCCGCCTCCGGCTGCGCTGAATCCGCGGCACCGGAACCGTTCTTTTCGCGATTCCGGAAACGCGGGTCTGCAAAGTTTTTGACGTAAATCAGATTTGGTTTTCCCAGCCCGCGCCGTTTGCGCTCAATCAGTCCAAACTTTTCCAATTCCCGGAACAGTTTGGTAGCCTTGTTGTCTGCACAGCCCAGTGCATCCATGACCTCCTGCACAGGAAAAATGATATACACCCTTCCCTGCTCATCCAGCCATCCGTTTTTCACCGACAGCCCCATGCGGTCCAACAGGATGCCGTACAGCGTTTTGGCATCGGTGGACAGGTCCTTGAATTTTATGTCCCGGAATAAAATTTTGGGCACCCGGAAATACGAGAACATCTCGCCCGACTGCCCATAGAAATAGTCAAACATCCTGACTTCCTCGCTTGTTCTGCCTTGTCACATCCTTGACACCTCCGTTCGTAGTATGATGAAATATGTATGACTATCGTTATTTTTCTTTACAAAGATGGCCTGCCATGCTACAATAGCCGCATCTACGGCCACCGGACAACAGGAAAAGAGTATCTCATGGCCAAAACTGCCGACACCATTGCCATCTATTCCCGCAAGTCCCGCTATACCGGCAAGGGCGAAAGTATCGGAAATCAGATCGACCTCTGCCGCGAATATATCCGCACTCACTACGGCGATGCCGCCGCGGAACATGCCGTTGTCTTTGAGGACGAGGGCTTTTCCGGCGGCAACCTGAACCGCCCGGATTTCAAAAAGATGATGACTGCGGCCAAGGACCGGAAATTCAAGGCCATCGTGGTCTACCGTTTGGACCGCATCAGCCGCAACATCAGCGACTTTTCCAGCCTGATTGAAGAACTGGGACTGTCTCTTA
>OJOU01000870.1_pt1 | contig 10986 bp, 5 predicted proteins | sample 1598291 | NCBI WGS metagenome assembly OJOU01 (sample SAMN03922470, study PRJEB24848) | human gut metagenome | isolation source: stool sample | host: Homo sapiens | place: Germany | collected 2010-11 | reverse complement strand
CTACACAAGGAGTATCGTCGGCAGCGTCAGATGTGTATAAGAGACAGGTGTTACTTGCAGCGAACAAAGTATTTGAAACATTAAATGTACATGTTGCTCCAGTAATATCTCTCATTAATTGCTCACCAGATGTTGTTAAGCCATAGAACGTACAATTTTCAATATTAGTAGTGACATTCTGTTGAGTGTTTGCTGTTCTTACTATTGATGAAGCGGCTCCAATGAAGTTTGCAATGGTAGAATTGGTTAGATTTAATTTGAGAGATGCGAGAGAACCTGCACCACTACTTCCTGTTATATCGCTTGCATGTAGAATGCCATAATGTCCACCTTGTAATCCTTTGATAATACAATCGTCAATTTCTATTGTTGTATTTGCATTACTTGTTGTTTTACGTACACGAATAACACCACGGAAATCTCTTATCATACAAGATGAGATAACTAACTTTTCTACAGAACCAGAATTAGTCTTACCTTGATTATCCAAATAAATGACAAAATTGCCACCTTTATTTGTAGAATAAATATCTAGATTATAGAATTCAATCTTTTTACATTGTCCAGAGAAATCAATGTTATTAATTTCTACACTTGGTTTTGTTTCGCTTCCCCAGAATACAATTTCCTCAATGTCAGCAGGAATACTGTTATTAGGCAGAATTATTGATGCATCGTTGCTTATATTAATCAATACCTTTCCACTCAAAGTAGACCAATCTACATTTTCCCATTCTATTTCAGTATAACCCGTCGGTTTACCTTTCTTAGTTGTAAAGGTGATACGGGAACATATAGAGCCGTTTGCGAAAGCATAAGCCGTATATTCCGTACTGGAAGCCAAACCTGTGATTGTCACCTTATGTGCAGCAATATCTGCTGGTGATAATTGGGTTCCTGATTCAGGTACTCCTTCGGTAGAAAGAACACAAGCATATTCATCTACATCCACCGTTTCTTCCCATGAGAATACAGCTGAATTTGCTGTTATATCACTGATGGTAGATTCGATTTCCAAACCAGGAATGGTAACAGTCTGTGAACCACGCGGATTATTTTCATTATAAATAGTAATTGTGTATTCAGTGAACGACTTCAAATTTTCAACCCATGCTTCACCTGCGGCAGCTTCTGTTGACGAAATAACACGTGAAGTTGCTTCTGTGGCACCTGTTTCCATGATTTCGAAATGATCGACTGCTAATCCGGCTTCCCATGACATGCGTACTTTTCCTTGACCTTCAGGTAAGTCTTCAGTAGTTGGGATATTCAGGATAGCTTCTTCCTTAACTGAAGCAAAAGTCTTTTTATAATTTACCCAGCGAGATTCTTTCTCTCCGGAAATAGACTTGATACGCATATAATAAGTCGTATTTACAGCCAGATTATCCATTGTGTAAGGTGACTGCTTGATCCGGTTGGCAGGATCATTTCCATAAACGATATTTCCATTTTCTTCTGATCCCATTGGAGTTTCGTCAGTCATCTCGTTAGGACTAATCTCGATAATGTAATAGTCGGTATTAGATGTTGAGCTCCAAGTTACTACCGCTCTGGCTACTTTACTGTCTGTTTCTACACTGATTCCGTTTTCATCAGTTCCGAAAGGACGGCTATAGGAAGAGTCAATATCCCAATCACTTTTCTCTGTACACGAAGATACAGCCAAAGAGGCCAGGAGCATGAAAGCTCCCATTCCCAATATATTTTTTATATTCTTCATCATTTTACGATTTTAAGATTAATCCGAATAACCATAAGAGTTATGTAATTTACCGTTTGAGGTAGAGATGGTTGTAGAAGCTATCGGCAATAAATAACGATTCTTCACAGCCTTGTTCAATCCGCCAGAAATACTAGGCAAGTTTACTTTCAGATTCTTTTGCTCCTTGTCACTGGTTTCAGCTCCGAAGAAGCTCTTGTTTTCATATTCTCCACCTACTTTAGCTCCAAATACGAGAGAAGTCATATCGATATACATCGGATTGTCCGTGCGATATTTATAGTTCACATACTGTGGATATGTACCATTATACACTGCATTTGTATATTCGTTTTTGAACTCGTCTATTTTTTCGCTCAACAGGTTCCAACGGATTAGGTCGAACTTACGAACACCTTCTCCTGCCAGTTCCCATGCATTTTCGTCAACAATTGCATCGAAGAAGTCTTTTCCCATTAGAGCAGTCCATGCAGCATCACGTTTGGTTGCATCGGTGAAAGCACGGTCGTGTACTTCTTTCAGGGCTGCTGTGGCTGTTAATGTACAACCTTCGGCTGTTGCACCCTTACCATAAAGTTCGTTCACAACTTCGGCATACATCAGCAATACTTGCGGATAACGCATTTTCACTACGTTGATACCGGAACAAACTTTCTGATCGCTGGCCAATACAGCTGCGTACCATTCAGAGTTTTCCATCATCTTACGATAATCCCATTTTCCACAATAAAGACCGAAAGGAGCATTTCCTAACATATATTCTTTAAATACTTTGGTGTTTTTGTCTGTAGAAAGTTGTGAAATAGCACAAGTCAGATCGCGGCGGATATCTCCTTCGCCAAATGACAGATAATAAGGAGCAGTCAGTTTCAACTTACCGGATGAGTTACCTTTCGGACCGAATAGGGAACTGGCACCGTTTATACGATATCCGATAGTATATCCCAGCTCACCACTTTTGTTTAGTCCCATTGGAATCTCGAACAGGTTTTCTTGATAAGTCTGATCTAGTTGTCCGATATTTATTAAACGCCAGTATTCTTCTACAGAAGGATTCAGTTTATGTTTTCCTGAACTGACAACAGCTGCCAGATGTTTTTCGGCCAATTCGAATAGTTCTCTACGTTTGGTATCGCTGCAACGTTGAGTAGGATAAGTAGCGTCACTGTTATCTCCGGTGATATATCCGTCTTTAGCTTGTTCGCGGATAGCATATCCGGCACGTGTCATTGCAATGTTAGCCAAGAGAGCGTGAGCATAGCCTTTGCTTACATGTTCGGTTGTATAACCGTCTTCACCAGCCCAAGGTAAATATCCGATAGCTTCCTCGAGTTCAATTATCAATTCATCCATGATATCGTCACGATCTGCCTTTCCAATGTAAACATTAGACAGGTCGCTGTTGGAAGATTCTGTTTTGAAAGGAATATCACCGAACAAGCGGATCAGATCGAAATAAATCATCGCACGCAATGTCATCGCTTCTGCACGGAATCTCATCATGCTGGTACGGGTTGCTCCTGCTTGTTGTATCAGTTGGCTATTGTTTATACCATCTACTACCAGATTCGCATTCTCGATTACTCCGTACATGGCATCCCATACTTTGGAAAGTTGTGACCATCCCGGATTAGCGTTGTAGTTCATATTACCACGTTCGCTGGACGGGTTGCTTGCATCCGTACCCAAACCGTCAATCAGTTCACAGTCGGTATTGGTTCCGGCAATGATAGGTAGGAAGTTAGAATAAGTCTGGTCTTGCGTCAGGCTGCCGTAAACTTTATTAAGTGCCAACTCTGTATAATAGGCATTATTAAAAGTTGATTCATTATCCAATTCAGACGGTGAGGTCTGATTCAGGAAGTCCGAACAGGAAGACAGGGCAATTAACCCCAGCCCCAGGAATAATGTCTTATATATTTTCATACGATCAATCTGTTTAATGTTTTAATTAGAATGTAACGTTAATACCACCCACAAATGTGCGGCTCTTAGGATAAGCGGCGTAATCTATACCCGGAGTCATCGCATTTTTCTTACTGCTTGTATCGACTTCAGGGTCTGCTCCGCTGTAGTTAGTCCAACAGAACAGGTTATATCCTGTCAGATAGATTCTCACATTCTGCATAAACGCTCTCCTTACAATTGTTTTCGGAAGAGAGTATCCGATAGTAATGTTATTCAAACGCAGGAATGAGGCTTTTTCTACTGCATAATCAGTCAGCTGCATGGTAGTAGCGCTGGCCGGATTGTACATATTGGCGTTAGCGTTTATTTCATTCAGACGTAATCCTGCTGTTGTCATGTCTCCATAGGTATTGAGGACATCTGTAGAGCTGGACGACAGGTTCAAACCAGTTTCCGGATCAATCCATGTGTAACGGTTAGACAATCTGAAATCATTGTTTAAGTTATAACCGGTTCTTGAACCTGAACGGAAAGAAGCTGCCAGTTTTGTTCCATTGACAATTACATTTCCGAGAGAGTAGTTAAAGAATACATTGAAATCGAAATTACCTACACGACCATCGAATCCAAAACCTCCGGTTGTAGGAGCGATAGTGTTACCCAAACGTTGTTTGAGAGGGTTACCATCTTTATCACATTCCAGTTTCAAACCACCCGGATAGTATTTACCACCGGTGATAGTAGGACTGTTATCTTGCATTCCGTCTTTTAATCCCCATTCGCTACCTGCCCAAACCAGTTCGCCGGTAGGGTTGGTGACAGGATCATATACAGTATAATAACCGTTTGTCTTATATCCCCAAACTTCACCCAAACGTCCGCCTTTCTCTACGCGGAAGTCTTCGTATTTGGCCATTGTACTACCTGACCAGTTACTACTTTGCCAGGGAGAGTCTGTATTCAGTTTATCAATGCGGTTGCGGTTGTAAGCAATGTTGGCATTGAAGTTCAAAGAGAAATTCTTTTTATCAAATAAAACAGCACTAACAGACAATTCTACACCTTTATTGGATGTCTGTCCGAAGTTCTTGTACTGATAGTTATATCCGGAGAGAGAAGGAATTTCAGTACGCATCAATAAGTCTCTGGTTGTATTCCAGTAAAAGTCGATAGCACCGGAGATACGATTGTTCCAGAATCCATAGTCAATACCGATGTTACGGGTAACTGTTGTTTCCCACTTCAAATCGGGGTTGTATAAGTTCGTTCCATGTTCCAACATGGTAGTGCTTTCTCCGTTGAAGAAAGGATTGCGTGCATCATTACCTCCCAAAGAGTAAGTGGTGGAAAGCAAACCGGAATTGATACGGTTGTTACCGGCAGTACCGAAGCTTAAACGTAGTTTCAAAGCTGACAGCCAGTCTTGAGTGTTACTCATGAAAGCCTCGTCAGAGATACGCCATGCCAAAGCTGCTGACGGGAAAACACCCCAACGATTTCCGGAACCGAACTTGCTCGAACCGTCTGCACGTACTGTAACAGCAAGCAAGTATTTATCCATCATAGTATAGTTCACACGACCAAAGAATGATAATATGTTTTCTTTTGCAGCAATGGTAGATTGGTTGGCTAAAGCTTTGCCCGAACCCATATTTGCTTTCATATCATCGAAATTCATAGTAACAGGGAAAGCTACAGATACATTTTCTATTGATTTCCTTTGGCTGCTGCTTACTTCATGTCCGATCAATACATTGAGTTTATCACGACCTTTGAACAGTTTTTTGTTATCATAGGTCAATGTGTTGGCATTACGCCAGCTCATCGTCTTTTCTCTCAACAGGTAGGCTTGTGGCTGACCGTTATATCCATATTTAGAATTAGATACTGCATCTACTCCCCAATACTGTTCTGTATCGTCAAACTTCCATCCATATCCGAATTCGGAACGGAATGTCCAGTTCTTGAATGGTTTCCAGTTTAAACCTACATTGTAGTTCTGGTTGAAAGTATTGCGGGTTTTATCCGTTGCAAGCAGACGTTCCAATGGAGATTTCTGTTGTGCCGAACTGTTTTCTTCGTCGTCATCACTGTATTTAAGTGAATCAACCGGACGGAATACGGTAGCATTAGCCACAGTTGAATTGGCAGCATTGGATTCATTGGTATCAGCACCACCACCTAAACCGTCAATGGTAGAGTAACTTAACCGGGCGTTAAAGTCCAGTGTCATCCATTTATTCAGTTCTGATTTAATTTTTGCATTTACATTGTCTTTTTTGAAGCCGGAATTAAGCATGATACTTTTTTCTTCATTATGGGCATAGCTGACACTATAAGTCATTTGCTTGGTTCCGCCACTTACATTAATGTTATATTGTTGCTGGTTTCCAGTACGTCCGAACATCTCGTCTTGGTAATCGGTACCATCAATAGAACGCCAAATATCCATATCGGCAAAGTTTCCATAATCCAGAGAACCGATTTCACGCTGATAAGCAACGAAATCGTAAGGACTCAAGACTTCAGTCAGTTTGGTTACCTGTTTAAAACCGAAAGAAGCACCGAAGTCTACTTGCGTTTTACCTTCTTTTCCGCTCTTGGTAGTAATGATGATTACACCATTTGCACCACGGGCACCATAAATGGCTGTGGAAGAAGCATCTTTCAATACGTCGATGCTTTGAATTTCCGAGGGAGCGATATCACTAATGCTTGAAACAGGGAAACCGTCTACAATATATAAAGGAGAGTTATCCTGTGATAGTGAACCACCACCGCGAACACGGATCTTTATATCTGCATCGGGAGAACCTTCAGTAGTAGTAACACTAACTCCGGCAAGTTTACCGGTAAGGGCTTCAGATGCACTTGCTACTGGTATAGCAGCTAAGTCTTTGGCACTAACAGAGGCTACAGAACCGGTTAAATCTCTTTTATTGACCGTACCGTAACCAATTACTACGACTTCGTCCAAAGCTTTCGAGTCGTCGACCATTTGTACATTAATTGTTTTTCTACCTTGAACGCTACTTCTTGAGTTTTCATACCTATGTATGAAATAACCAATGTTTTTTTGCCATCAACTTTAATAGAAAAATTACCATCTAAATCTGTAATCGTACCATTGGTAGTATTACCTTTTTCTACAACAGAGGCTCCAATAACAGGCTCTCCGCTGGTGTCTTTCACGTTACCTTTTACGGTAATCGTTTGCGCAGATACGCTAAGCGATATTGCTGAAAATAGTATTAGCAATAAGGAGCGCATGTTTTTCACTTTGTTAGACATTCTTTGCATGTTTATTAATTAATGGTTGTTGTTTGATATTTCATAAAAATCCCGATGAGAGTTCATTCATCGCTACAAAAGTATGAGAATGAAGATACAGTGATGTGCAATATTTGTTTTTCACCTCGTATTTTTTGTTTTTTAGTTTGTTACGAGGTGTAGTTATTAGCTTTGAAGGGTGTTATTTGTGTTCTAAAGGCCGGCAAATATACGAATCAGAGATTTATAAATTGATTTTTTCACCGGTTTTTATCCGGCATTCATCGGAATTTATACCGTAAATCAACTGAAAAGCCTGTGGAAGCATAGGGAAATGATGTATCTTTGAACCATTAATCAATTAATAATAGAAACAATGGAAGAGAAACAAAATTTTCCCCGTGCTACAGGCTTTTCCGGTAAAATACTGATAGCTTTGCTTTTTATCCTTTCCGGGATTCTACTGTTTGCCCGTAATATGGGATGGATAACTTCAGAAGTATTTGATTTGATCGTATCCTGGCATTCACTCCTTATATTATTAGGTATATATGCAATGATTCGCCGCCATTTCATCGGTGGAATCATCCTTTTGCTGATAGGTGTGTATTTTCTGATAGGAGGACTTTCCTGGTTACCGGAAAATTCACAGGCAATGGTGTGGCCCCTCGCTCTGATAATAGCAGGTGTTTTATTTATCTTCAAACCCGGCAGAAATAAGAGGGCGCAATGGGCTCGTCAGCATACAATGGAACATCGTCGGCAATGGATGAAGATGCATCAGGGTAGACCCGGCATGAACTTTGAGAGTGAGCAACAACAATCGGAATCAGTAGATGGCTTTTTGCGTTCGGAGAATGTCTGGGGAGCTGCACGTCACGTAGTACTTGATGAGTTGTTTAAAGGAGCTATGATTCGTACCTCTTTCGGGGGGACGACTATTGATCTTCGCCATACCCATATTGCACCGGGAGAAACCTATATTGATTTGGATTGCAGTTGGGGAGGAGTCGAGATTTATGTCCCGTCGGATTGGACAGTCGTCTTCAAATGCAATGCTTTCTTTGGAGGATGTGATGACAAACGCTGGCAAAATGGGAATGTAAACAAGGAGAATATATTGGTCATTCGTGGAACGCTTTCTTTCGGAGGCTTGGAAGTTAAAGACTAGCGTATGAAACCACATCCGATAATAGATTATCCATTCCGCTGGATTCCGATGCTGGTGCTGGCGTTTATTCTGGTTGCGACACAGGTGGCTTTAGTCTGTGGATATACCGGAAACGACTATCTTCCTGCTCTGGTAGATGGAGTGGCAACAATTGGTTGGCTGGCAGCCATAGCCTATTTGGCCTGGTTTGTGGTCGGTCTTGTTTCGTTGTTCCAGACGGATATAATCATGATAATCGTTGGAAGCCTGTTATGGCTGGCGGGTAGTTTTATGATCTGTGATATCATGGTGAGGATTGTAGGCATATCCTATATTCCTTTTGCGCAGACCATACCTTTCCGGTTATTGTTCGGGCTGCCAACCTTGATTGCCATTACTTTATGGTATCGCCTGATCGTAACTAAAGAAGAAGTACAGAATCAGGAACTGGATAAAGAATTGGCTGCACATCAGCTAACTGTGACCGAACAACAAGGAGAACCACAGACAGAATTAATAGATCGCATTACGGTGAAAGACGGTTCCCGCATTCATCTGGTAAAGACAGACGAACTGATTTACATACAAGCCTGTGGAGATTATGTAATGTTGATAACCCCTACCGGAGAATATCTGAAAGAACAAACTATGAAATATTTTGAGACCCATCTGTCTCCTGATACTTTTGTGCGTGTGCATCGTTCTACGATTGTCAACGTAACACAAATTTCGCGGGTCGAGCTTTTTGGAAAAGAAACTTATCAGTTGTTATTGAAGACTGGCGTGAAACTTAAAGTAAGTCTTTCCGGTTACCGGTTATTAAAAGAGCGGCTGGGGATCTAAAATTTGTTCAATCTTATCATAAAAACTGATTTTTCCCCCATATCGGTCAAAAAATGAATGTCAGAATGAAAAGCTTCCACTACTTTTGTTTCCATCATCTAATAATGTGAATAAGGAAATGAAAAGAAAATTAGTTTATGTTTGTCTGCTGGCAATGTTTGCGGGAGGAATGATGTCCTTTTCCTATGACATACCCGAAAAACAGGAGACAGGCGGCCGGGAAGATCGAGTGATCTCTTTTCCCGGAGCTGAAGGACACGGTAGATACACGACAGGCGGCCGTGGTGGTAAAGTGTATCATGTGACTTCTTTGGAAGACGATGGTTCGCAGGGGACTTTACGTTGGGCTTTGAAACAAAATGGACCTAAAACGATTGTCTTTGATGTGGCAGGTACGATTCATCTGAAATCGGAATTACGAACAGGGAAAGATCATCTCACCATTGCAGGACAGACTTCTCCCGGAGGAATCTGTCTGGCTGATTATGGCTTTTCTATTAATTCTAATAATGTAATTATCCGTTTTCTTCGTTTCCGCCCCGGAGAAGCCAGTGGGAAAGAACCCGATGGGTTGGGCGGCTGTGATAAGAAAGATATTATGGTAGACCATTGCTCTGTCAGTTGGAGTGTAGATGAATGTCTTTCCGTTTATGGTATGGAAAACTCTACGGTACAATGGTGTATTGGCTCTGAAGCATTAAGAAAAGCGACTCATGTAAAAGGGGCACATGGATATGGAGGCAATTGGGGAGGACATAAAGCTTCTTATCACCATAACCTGATCGCTCACTGTGAGAGTCGCGTGCCTCGTCTGGGCCCTCGTCCTTCTACATTAGCTCTTGGCGAATGTGTTGATATCCGGAATAATGTTTTCTACAACTGGGCTGGAAACGGCTGCTATGGCGGGGAAGATCAGCATGTCAATATCGTCAATAACTATTATAAACCGGGACCGGCAACAAAACAGGCTTCCAAACAGGTGCAATATCGTATTGCCAAAGTCGGAGTTTATCCGCAAGCTTATGTTTACGTTGATGGAGAACCCAAAAAGAACTTGGCTTTTCAACCTTACCTGCAGAAATGGGGAACTTTCTATATTGATGGAAATAAGATAGAAGGTAACAACAAAGTTACTGCCGATAACTGGACGGACGGAGTCTATGCCCAGTTGAAGAATGATGAAAAAGTAGATTTCCTCTGGACAGAAGATGCCAAAGAATCTATCCGTCTGAAAGAACCTCTTGATTTTGGAGTAATCACTACTTATTCGGCTGACAAGGCTTATGAACAGGTGATGAATTATGCAGGTTGCTGTAATTATCGTGATGAAGTAGACAAACGTATCATTTCCGACACCCGGAAAGGAACGGCAACTTTCACCGGAGAAGGAAATAAACCCGGATTTATCAATAGCCCCAAAGACACAGGCGATTCTCCCTGGCCGGAATTATCAATAGCAGGTCTTTCGGCACCGGTAGATTCGGACGGTGATGGCATACCTGATGAGTGGGAAATAAAAAACGGACTTGATCCGAATAATCCCGTAGATGGAAATACAAAAACGAAAGATCCGAATGGACAATATACGAATCTTGAGGTATATTTGAATAGTTTGGTGCAACATATAGTCGATGCACAGAACAAATAGGTAATCAGCAATTCCCCGTTCAATGCGGAGAATTTAGATGATATGCCCTTCAGGTGTTTTATGATAACATTTGAAGGGCATATCTTTTTTGTGCATGGCTATACCAGAGGGGCACTTTTTTACCCCAGTCCGTTTTTTACTCCTTTTCTACTAAATCTTACTCTATCTTCTCTTGCTTAATCCTCAATTTTGCACTGGTGAAAGAACAAAAAAATCACTTTAGCGAAAAACATCATTAATGTACAATGAAAATCTAAACAAATGAGAAACATGAAGCCAGCACTTATAATAGCCAATCCTCCTTAGGCTTGAATCCGCCTTTTAAAGAAAAAGGGCATAGAATTTTTATTCTTTTAATAATTGTATATCTTTAAATTATATATAAACTAATATTTATGAAACATCTAGCAAGTTTATTTCCTGTCTCTTATACACATCTGACGC
>OJOU01000860.1_pt1 | contig 11077 bp, 7 predicted proteins | sample 1598291 | NCBI WGS metagenome assembly OJOU01 (sample SAMN03922470, study PRJEB24848) | human gut metagenome | isolation source: stool sample | host: Homo sapiens | place: Germany | collected 2010-11 | reverse complement strand
TTTTCCGTGATTACGGGATCATTTTTTTCCACATTGTCTGTTGAACCCTTGTCAAGAGTGAACGAGTAGAAATCATCGTTCGCATCCCTTCTCAGCACACCTGCCGGAAGAATGTCGTATGATGGATTTTCCTTTTTCAGCTCATAATATTTCCACAGCTTTGCATTTTCTTCCTTGGCGTCAAGGTAGTCAACAAGCTGTTCACGAAGTTCGGCATTTTCCTTTTTAAGCTGTTCGTTTTCTTTTTCAAGTTCTTCCTTTGATTTGTCGGAAGACGCCGCACCTGCGGTCAGCGTTGAAAGTCCTTTTGTAACCGTGTTTACCGCACCCGAAAAAATGTTAATGCCGTTATGAGAGAAAACACTCATCACAGTTAGTATGACGAGTGTAATTATCAAAATTTTTGAGTTTTTATTATGTAAAAATTTTCTCATATCTCATATTTATATTACAAATACGGTCGGGCGGTGTTTTTTCAATCTGCCCGACCTTACTTTGTCGATTTTTATTATCTGTCGTGCTTGTACTGAACACCGAGCGGTTTGCCGAGTCTTTTGCCTGCACCGTCAACAACACAGTCAAGCGGTCTTTCGGCAATGTGAACAGGCATACCCGTCTGTTGCATAACAAGCATATCAAGTCCCTTGAGTAACGCACCGCCGCCCGTGAGCATAATACCGTGGTCGATTATGTCGGCAGAAAGCTCAGGCGGAGTTTTTTCAAGAGTGGTTCTGATTGCCTCAACAATTGTTGCAAGCGGATCGGCAAGAGCCTCTCTGACCTCGGCTGAGGAAATTGTAATATCCTTGGGAAGTCCGTCAACAAGATTTCTGCCCTTGACAACAAGGTTTTTTTCTTCCTCACCAGGATATGCGGAGCCGATTTTCATTTTGATGTCTTCGGCAGTTCTTTCACCGATGAGAAGATTATATTTTCTTTTGACATAGGTTGAAATCGCCTCGTCAAACTTATCTCCGGCAACTCTTACGGAACAGGCTGTAACAATGTCACCGAGAGAAATTACGGCAACCTCGCTTGTGCCTCCGCCGATGTCAACAACCATACTTCCGCACGGTTCGTCAACGGGCATACCTGCGCCGATTGCGGCAGCCATTGGTTCTTCGATAAGAACAACGGGAGGCTTTGCACCTGCCTGATATGCGGCGTCCTCAACAGCCTTTCTCTCAACCTCGGTAACACCCGAAGGCATACAGATTATAACTCTCGGCTTGCTGAAAATTCCGGGTTTCACCGCCTTTTTGATAAAGTGCTGAAGCATTTTTGCGGTTATTTTAAAATCGGCAATAACACCGTCCTTGAGCGGACGAACCGCAACTATGGAACCGGGAGTTCTGCCAATCATTTCTTTTGCCTGTGAACCGACTGCAAGAACCTCGTCGGTACGCATATCAACTGCGACAACGCTCGGTTCACGCAAAATTATTCCCTTTCCTTTAAGACAAACAAGAGTGTTTGCAGTTCCAAGGTCAATTCCTATATCCTTTGAAAACGAAAACATCCCACAGCCTCCTTTTACGCTGTAATACCCAAATGTATTTTACTCAGGCAGTATACTTTTATCATATATCTTTTCACAAATAAGGGCAATGATAAATTGTCGAAATTCTTTTATTTTTTACCCGTTGAACCAAAACCGCCCTCGCCACGCTCTGTGTTGCCAAGCTCCGTAACCTCTTCAACATCACACGGAACAACAGGAGCGATGACCATCTGACAGATTCTTTCAAACGGCTCAATCTCATAAGGCTTGTCCGAAACATTGCAAAGACCTGCGCAGATTTCTCCACGGTAGTCGCTGTCAACAACACCCACACCGTTTGAAAGGCAGATGCCGTGCTTGATTCCCAGACCGCTTCTTGCATAGAGAAATGCGGCAACGCTGTTGTCGGGAAGTTCAATTGCTATACCTGTCGGAACAAGCACAAGCTGACCCGGATTGATTGTGATTTTTTCATCAATACAAGCATATAAATCCATACCGGAAGAACCGTTTGTGGCTCTTTTCGGGATTTTTGCATTGTCTTTTACCTTTTTTATTTTAACAGTCATAGTTTACCATCCTTCATTTCCTGCAAAAATTTGCAGGAATTATTCATTACTGTTTTTATTTTTCTCTAAAAAAATTATTTATTGCAAAAATGTAATTATAAATCTCTGTTAAACGGAAAAATCACTTTTTCCACAAAACAATAATGATTATTTTAACATTTTCAACAATCTAATTAACACCTCGGCGGTACAGTCCATATGTTAATTTATCTTTCAACATCGGATAAAGGCTTGATTCGTTAAGACTTTCCACGGTTTCCACATAGTTTTCAACACTAAATCTTAAAATGTTGAAAGATGTTAAAAGTGTTAAATTTTGTTTATCAGGAATGAAAAGCAAGTCACAATTCAGAACCTCGGTACAGTTTCCGTCGCATTTCAGTAAAAATTGTTTACCGAGTCGGTCTTTCATTTTTGAATGATTTTTGCAAGTTTTGCAGTCTATACCTGCGCCCTTGACAGGGCAACTCCTGCAAAGCATAAGAGGAAGGTAGCCGTAGCTGATAATTCCCCTCGGGATGTTGCCTCCGAGTGCGTTAATTCGCTTAAAATCGAGTTCAAAACTGAGTTCTGCGTCCTTGATTCCGTATTCCTCAGCCCACAAAAGGTCGAGAGTATTTACAAAATTCATTCCGAATCCCGAATGAAGTGTGAAACCGAGATTTTTGGCAATGTATAATGCAAAAAGCGGAACAAAAACAAGCTCGCATTTTTTAAAAGCATCGGAAAGCTTTGTCTGAGGCACTCTTGCACGGGTGGATTTTTCCACAGACGGTGTGAATTTTGGAAAAGTTATTTCGTAATCACGGTTGATTTTGTAGTTGTGAACAACACTTCTCGCCGTATCGAGTTCGTCAAGAACATCTCTGCGCAAGGAATTGATAATTGAAAGCGGAATAGAAATGTCATCATCAATATTTATGTTCACATTGGTGGGATTATATGCCGTTGAGCCTGTTTTTTCAAGCTGTTTTCTACACTTTTCCGCATCAATCGGTCTGTTGATTGCTTTTTCGGTTACGGTATCCGCAATCTTTCTGACGGTGTGAACTCCGTCAGAGGCAACTAAAACGGGATTTTCGCCGAGTTTTGCCGTAAAAGCAAAGGTTATTTCAACATTTCCGATTTCGTCCTTGTAGGAAGAACGGATTGACGAAAACAGCTTTTCATCGGCAGAAACAACATCCGATTTTGTTCTTGTGCCGAACATATGACTTCCCGTTTTGCCGATGTAATAAGCGTCTGTAAAGCCTGTTCGTGAAAAAACCCCTCTGAGCATCTTCTGAGTTTTGTCGCTGATAAAGCCGAAATCACGCTGTTCAACACACGCTCTTACTGCGGCTGTAACATACTCGGGGCGTTTCATTCTGCCCTCAATTTTAGCCGAGGCAACCCCCATATTTTGAAGTTCTCCAAGGTAATTTACAATACTATTGTCTTTAAGACTTAAAGCGTGACCGCCCTTTTGATTGTTTACGGAAAACGGCAGTCGGCACGGCTGGGCACAGGAACCACGGTTTCCGCTCCTTGCGCCTATCATTGCGCTGAGGTAGCATTGTCCCGAAACGCACATACACAATGCACCGTGAACAAAAACTTCGAGTTCAACCGGAATTTCACAGCATTTTTCAATCTCTTTTTTGCTCATTTCACGGGCAAGAACAACACGCTTGAAACCCATTTCATAAAGTGCCTTTACACCGGATGCGGTGTGAATGCTCATCTGGGTTGACGCATGAAGTGCAAGGTCGGGAACAAGCCTGTGTGCAAGCCTTGCTACACCCATATTCTGAACAATGAGTGCGTCAACATCAGCCTCTGCGGCTGAAATTATGGCTTTTTTCAGCTTTTCAAGCTCGTCATCGAACACAATCGTATTGATTGTGACATACACCTTTACACCGTGAATGTGACAGTATGCCGTTGCTTTCTTTAGTTCTTCATCATCAAAATTTTTGGCAGAGGAACGGGCGGAAAATGCCTTTTCGCCAAGATACACTGCGTCTGCTCCGCTCCTTACGGCGGCAATTACACTGTCAAAGCTTCCCGCCGGAGCAAGTATTTCTATCTTTTTCATTTCTTATCTTCATCAAACAGAGAGAACTGCGTCATTGGAACATAACCGAGAAGTTTTTCATTACGCAATTCCTGTTCTGTTTTTTTAGCCTCGTTTGACAGAACATTCACGGGTATATCATCTGACTGCTCTGTCATATTATTTTTTGCATCTGAAGTCTTTTTTTCCGTTGGAACTGAATTTTTTTCAGGCTCTGATTTTTCCGATTCGGCTTTTTCTTTGCCTTTCTCAACACTTTCGAGCTTTTCTTTAAGCTGTGAAACCTCGTGTCCGAGAACAGCGAGTCTTTTTTCAAGCTCTTTATTATTATTTATAAGTCGGGTGTTATCGTTCATGGCCTCCGTAAGCTTTTCTCTGTATTCCTTGCAAAGCCTGTTAAGATCATTTGTCTGCTGAATAATTTTGTCGGCTTTTTCAACATAATCTTTGTTCTTTTTAAGAGCCTTGTTGCGGTCATCGCAGAAGTTAAGTGCCGCAAGAACCGCACAATCACGGGTATCAAGCTGCTTTGTGCTTTGGGCGGCCTTTCTTATGTGAGAAAGCACCTCGTTTGCTACCTTTTGAACATACTTTTCATCATCTGTTGTGATAAGTGAATAACTTCTTCCCTCAATCTGAACGCTTACTCTCTTTTTCTCCATAGGAAATGCATCTCCCTTTTATAGCTTTTTCGTCCTCATTTGACTTCTTTGCATATATAATCATTTTACATTATAATATAAAATTGGAAATAATAAAAGAGCAAAGAGAATATTGTTTAAATATTTTTTCATTCGTAGGCAAATCTGGCGATTTTGTGCTGTTTACAACTTATATCGGTTGAAATATTTATTCTCTTATGATAAAATAATCTTTGCGTCATTTTGGCGGATTTGTCTTAATTTCCGATTAACAGGGCATAACCGCCAAAACAAAATTGACATTTCGGAATATATTATTATGGGAAGTGATTATATGCCCGTACCGTTTGATTCACGAAAAATTTACTATCGTTCACCGTTTGGTGCGGTTGAACAGGGTACCGAGATTCATTTCAGAATTCTTTTGCCTAAGGCGGAGCATACACAAAAAGCACACTTGTGTGTAAAATATGATTATGACTGCAACTGGGAATTTACCGAGCTTATCTGGTGCGGTAAATTTGACGAGGATACCGAAATTTGGGAGTGCGATTTTACCCCGAAAAAAATCGGACTTTATTGGTATAACTTTAAGCTTACTACCATTGATAAAACAAGATATGTTATTCCGTCCGATCCGTATAAGGTCAGCACCATTGAAGACTATATGGGCAGAAGCTGGCAGATTACCTGCTACAAAAAAGGCTTTAAAACTCCCGGCTGGCTTGTCGGCGGAATTATGTATCAGATTTTTCCCGACCGTTTTTATTTCAGCGGTGAAGAAAAGAATATAAAGCGTACCGACTTCAAACGCAACAAGGATTGGTATGCTCTCCCCGAATGGAAACCCGATGAAAACGGAATGATTAAGAACAATGATTTCTTTATGGGCGACCTCAAGGGAATTACGATGAAGCTTGATTACCTTGAAAGCCTCGGTGTAAGCTGTATTTACCTTAATCCTATCAGCGAGGCATACTCAAACCACCGCTATGATACGGGCGACTACTCAAAGGTTGATCCGATTCTCGGAACGGAGGAAGATTTTAAGCACCTTTGCGCAGAGGCTAAAAAGAGGGGAATACACATCATAAATGACGGTGTGTTCTCTCATACGGGAAGTGACAGCGTTTACTTCAACCGTTTGGGCAGATACGGCAAGGGCGGTGCGTATAATGACAAAAACTCACCGTATTTCAGTTGGTATAAATTCAACGAATGGCCGAACAATTACCAAAGCTGGTGGGGCTTTGATACTCTGCCCGAGGTTATTGAGGAAACTCCGTCATTCAACGAATATATTAACGGCAAAGACGGCATTGTCAGAAAATGGATGAAATGCGGCAACTCGGGTTGACGGCTTGATGTTGCAGATGAACTTCCCGATGTGTTCATTGAAAATCTACGCAAAGCCGTTAAGGACGAAAATCCGAACGCCTTTCTTGTAGGTGAAGTGTGGGAGGACGCAAGCAATAAGGAAAGCTACGGTGCAAGAAGAAAGTTCTTGCTCGGCGAACAGTTTGACTCCGTTATGAACTATGTGTTCAGGGATGCAATTCTCAACTTCTGCAAAGGTCAGCACGGCAAATACACAATGGATCTGATTATGAGCGTAATCGAAAATTATCCCCGTCCTGTTCTCAGAGTGCTGATGAATTCACTTTCGACTCACGATACCGAAAGAGCAATCACAGTTATGGCAGGTGAACCGCTTGACGGCAAGGACAGGGAATGGCAGGCTGACACTAAGCTTGATGACGAGCATAAAAAACTCGGTGTAAAGCTGCTCAAGGTTGCAAGCGCAATGCAGTTTACTCTCCCGGGATTTCCGTGTATTTATTACGGTGACGAGGCAGGAATGGAGGGATATCGTGATCCGTTCAACCGTTGCTGTTATCCGTGGGGCAAAGAAAATAAGGAACTCATTGAATGGCACAAAAAACTTGCCGATGTTAGAAAAAGCTGTTCGGCATTGTGGGACGGTGATTTTATAAATGTTCTTTCGGAGGAAAGAAGAATTTCATACATCCGCCACGACAAAGATTCCGCTATTTTCTGCACATTCAATCTCTATGATTATGAAGTCGAGGCAAAAATGCCGCCCGGATATGCAGACGGCAAACCTGTTTTCGGTTCAAAGCTTGAGAACGGTATACTCACAATTCCGCCCATGTCGGCAGAATTTGTAGTTCTTGAACTCGGTAAATGATGTATATAGTATAAAACAGAATAAAATATAATTACAAGCGACAGAAATTAAACTGTCGCTTGTTTTGTTGCGGTATTTATATGTTTGTTATATTTAATTTACCGACTTACTCATCTTCCGTTATCGGCGGAATAAAGCATTCTATCGCACTGCGAAGCTTGGGATGACGCTCCGCAGGCAACGGCTGTTGACAGAAAGAAAAAGTAAAACAAATAACAGAAGAGATTAAAAGACAAGGCGGCTATCGAAAACGATAGTCGCCTTGTCTTTTTGCAAAATTCATTTTTAATTTGCGTTTGTTGTTACCTGAGTTGCGTTTGCCACATAGCTTTCATACTCGTCAATGCCCCAGTTTTCTTTTACTTCATCAGAGATAGGAAAGGTGCGAAACAGCATTGTACTGCGTTCACTGTCTGCCTTATCCTCATTGGTGCTGAGAGCATAGACATTGCCGTTGTACCACAGCTCATTTGTATTTTCAAAGGTTGTAAGATAGAAAATATCCTGAATTGTATCAACCTTATTAATGCCCATTCCGCTTACTGCGGCAGCCATTACGGCACTTTTCATCAGGATTGTATCGCTGTTATTTTTCTCGTTCTCAATCGAAACAAAGTTGCTCATTGTTGTTCCGAGACCGATATTCATAATATAATTTGTCTTTGTTTCAACAGAGGCTGTGAAGCTGATTTTATCGGCATCGTAGTAATAATACTGATACTCCGTTCCGTTTGCATCATTCTGAGGACTGCCGAGCATTTTCCAACCCTTTGGATTAATCATATCAAGATTACCCGCCTCTTTGAGCATTTCGTTGTAATTATATGTAAATTCTTCAAGAGTGATTGCGTAGCACATTCCGTTTACATTTTCACTTTCTTTGCGAATGTTCGGATTTTCTGTTACCTTTGCCTCATCAAGAGTAGAAAATTTATCGGGCGCATCTACTACACCGGAAACATCGGCATTCTTCTTGTCAGAACAGCCGAAAAGTGAAAGCATGAGGATTGCCGCTACAATCAGAACTAAAGATTTTTTCATCAAATCACCAGATTTTCATATGTGTCAAAAACTCCACTTAAAAAAGTGGAGTTTTCTTATTTTTATCAATTATTCTTCCGTATTTTCTTCGGTTGAGTCAGAAGTTTCACCCTCGTTATTTTCGGAAACTTCTTCTGCAACCGCTTCTGACGGTTCGCCGTTTTCTGCGTTATCTTCGCTCTCGGCTGATTCATCGTCTTCACCGTCAATGTGGGGAACACGGGCGATTGTTACAACCCTGTCGTCACCGTTTACTTTCATTACGGTTACACCCTTTGAAGGACGGGCGCAAACACGGATTGATTCGGCGGCAATTCTGATAATAATGCCTTCTTCCGAGATGATAATAATATCATCGTCAAGGTTAACCACCTTGATAGCGGCAACATCGCCGTATTTTTCCGTGTGGTAGTTGGTAAGACCTTTACCGCCACGGCTCTGAACACGGTAATCATCGGGACTTGAAAGTCTGCCGTAGCCTGTTTCGGAAACTGTGAGAACAAGGCCGCCCTCACGGACAACACTCATTCCGACTACGCAGTCGCCCTCTTTGAGAGCCATTGCCTTAACACCTCGAGCCTGTCTGCCCATTGCACGAATATCGGTTTCGTTAAAGCGAATAGCCATACCCTTCTTGGTGGCGATAATAACCTGACTGTTGCCGTCGGTCATTCTTACCCACGCAAGTTCGTCACCCTCGTTAAGTTCAAGAGCGATAAGACCGCCCTTTCTTGAGGTATTGTATGCATTGAGTTCAATACGCTTGATAATGCCCTGACGGGTGACCATAACAAGGTATTTTTCCTCATCAAACTCAGGCACTCTTATCATTGAGGTTACCTTTTCGTCGGGTGAAATCGGGATCAGATTTGCAATATTCACACCCTTTGACTGACGGCTTCCCTCGGGAACTTCATAGCATTTAAGGCGATAAACTCTGCCCTTGTCGGTAAAGAACAGAACATAATCGTGTGAATTGATTACGAACATTTCAGCCGCAATATCTTCTTCACGGCGTGACATACCCGATACACCGCGACCTCCTCTGCGCTGAATTTTGTAGGTATCGGCAGAAAGACGCTTTACATATCCAAACTGTGTAAGTGTAAGAACGCACTCCTCCTGCGGAATAAGATCCTCAATATCAACCTCACCGCTTACAGCACAAATTTCTGTTCTTCTCGGATCGGCATATTTATTACGAATCTGCATAATTTCTTCTTTTACGATTTCAAGCTGTCTTGGCTCGCTTGCAAGAATTTCGAGATATTCTTCAATCTTTGCGTGGAGGGTTGCAATTTCATCCTCAATCTTAGTCTGCTCCATATTTGTGAGCTGTCCGAGACGCATCTGAACGATAGCCTGAGCCTGAACATCATCAAGACCGAAACGCTCCATAAGACCTGTTTTTGCGCTTGCAGTATCCTTGCTGTTTCTGATAATTTTGATTACCTCGTCAATGAAGTCAAGCGCAATCTTCAAGCCCTCGAGAATGTGGGCTCTGTCACGGGCTTTTTTGAGGTCAAAATCAGTACGGCGGCGAATAACCTCAGCCTGAAATTCAATATAGCATTGGAGCATTTCCTTGAGTGAAAGAATTTTAGGCTCGCCGTCAACGATAGAAAGCATAATTGCACCGAAGGTTGTCTGCAACTGTGTGTATGAGAACAGCTGGTTAAGAACAATCTGAGGTGAGGCATCTCTCTTGATGTCAATTTCAATGTGCATACCCTTACGGTCGGAATGATCCTCGATATTTGAAATACCCTCAATTCTCTTATCCTTTACGAGGTCGGCAATGTTTTCAATAAGTCTTGCTTTGTTGACCTTGTACGGAAGCTCCGTAACGATAATTTTATATCTGCCGTTTTTAGCTTCGATAATTTCAGTCTTGGCTCTTACGGTGATTTTTCCTCGACCTGTTGCATAGGCGGCACGAATACCGCTCCTGCCCATGATAATACCGCCTGTCGGAAAGTCGGGTCCGGGCATACACTCCATAATCTCTGCAAGCTCGGCATCGGGATTGTCAATGAGAGTGCAAACTGCGTCAATTGTTTCACCGAGGTTATGCGGAGGAATTTCGGTTGCCATACCAACGGCAATACCGCTTGAACCGTTTACGAGAAGGTTTGGAAAACGGCTTGGAAGAACAGTCGGTTCTTTAAGACGGTCATCGTAGTTCGACATAAAGTCAACCGTGTTTTTCTCGATATCCGTGAGCATTTCAAGAGAAATTTTACTCATTCTTGCCTCTGTATAACGGTAAGCGGCAGGCGGGTCACCGTCCACCGAACCGAAGTTACCGTGACCGTCAACAAGCATATATCTCATGGAAAAATCCTGTGCAAGACGAACCATTGCGTCATAAACCGAGGCGTCACCGTGAGGGTGATACGAACCAAGCACCTGACCTACCGTGTCGGCACACTTGTGGTACGGCTTTGACGGATCAAGACCGATTTGATTCATTGTATAGAGTATTCTTCTGTGAACAGGTTTCAAACCGTCTCTGACATCGGGCAACGCACGGGAAACAATAACGCTCATGGAGTAGTCCAAAAAGCTTTTTCTCATTTCATTTTGCAGATCGACATCAATAATTCTCGAATTCTTGTTCTGATTCTGTTCGTTATCCATATTCTTTCCTCGCTTTTCAAGCTCTTGTTACTGTCTGTTCAATAATTTATAATAATGTTATTTTGCGTTTTTTAATTAATTTAGAGTGTAATTTTGTTTTTACTTAAAGTAAATTGTATTTTTATATAGCAATGTTATTTTTTATCTGTAGTGGAGAACCTTGTTTTCCCGTTCGTGTGTGTTGCACACGATTTCACTCAATGCGTAAAAATTTAATACACAGATTAAATCACTTCAAAACATATGTGTAAACAAATTCATTCATCAAGCGGGCGGATGATATCTTCCCGTCTGAAATATAGTCGCAATGCGTTGCACATAAATGTGCCGCCTTTTGCTCGTTATTTCAGACAGCGCTTTGCTCCCTTTATCCGCCACCGGCGGCGGTCGCAAGGCTACCCCTACATTTGGTCGGAAAAA
>OJOU01000851.1_pt1 | contig 11124 bp, 9 predicted proteins | sample 1598291 | NCBI WGS metagenome assembly OJOU01 (sample SAMN03922470, study PRJEB24848) | human gut metagenome | isolation source: stool sample | host: Homo sapiens | place: Germany | collected 2010-11 | reverse complement strand
GATGTTCACCGACAACGACGAACTTTCGGGTCTCGTGGCGGCGATGATGGGAGCCGAGGCGCTCGTCATCTTGAGCAATATCGACGGCATCTACGACGGTTCGCCTTCGGACCCCGCCTCGCAGGTCATCCGCCGCGTCGCCCCGGGCCGCGACCTTTCGCAGTACATCGACACGGCGCGTTCCTCGCGCGGCCGCGGAGGCATGACGACCAAGAGCCGCATTTCGTCGCGCGCGGCAGGCGAGGGCATCGAGGTCGTGATCGCCAACGGCCGCCGCGACAATATCCTGACGGATCTGATCCTCACGGACCGCGACGTCGTATGCACGCGTTTCGAAGCGGCTCCCCGACCGGCTTCGGGGGTCAAGAAGTGGATCGCCAGCAGCGAAGGCTTCGCCAAGGGCGCCCTGCACCTCGACGCCGGGGCCGCCGCGGCCGTCTCACAGAGCAAGGCCGCGAGCATCCTCGCCGTGGGCGTCACGGCCGTCGAAGGGGATTTCGAGCGCGACGACATCGTACGCATCCTCTCGCCCGAAGGCGCCCCACTGGGCGTGGGCCGCATCTCGTGCGACAGTGCGACGGCCCGCCGCAACCTCGGCCGCAAAGGTCTCAAACCGCTGATTCACTGCGATTACCTATATCTGGAATAAAATATGGAATACGATACGATCTTCGCCGCCGCCCGGCGCGCCGGCAACGAACTGGCCCTTGTCGACGCCGGGCGATTGAGCCGCACCGTCGTGAAAGCCGCCGCCCTGCTGCGGGAAAACGCCGGAAAAGTGCTCGCGGCCAACGCCCTCGACCTGGAGGCGATGGACGCCGATTCACCCATGCGCGACCGCCTGCGGCTGACGGCGGAACGCATCGCCTCGATCGCCGCCGACATGGAATCCGTCGCCGGACTGCCCTCGCCGCAGGGCGAAACGATCGCCGAATGGACCCGTCCCAACGGCATGACCCTCCGCAAGGTCCGCGTACCGTTCGGCGTGGTGGGCATGATCTGCGAGGCGCGCCCCAACGTCACGGCCGACATTTTCTCGCTCTCGATGAAGACGGGCAACGCCTGCGTGCTGAAGGGCGGCAGCGACGCCCGCCGCTCCAACGAAGCCATCGCCGCCCTGCTCCGCGAGGCGCTCCGCAGCGAAGGCGTCGACCCGGCGGCCTTCACCCTGCTGCCCGCGGGCCACGAGGCTGCCGGAGCGCTGCTGAACGCCGTGGGTTACGTCGACGTGGTGATCCCGCGCGGCGGCGCGGGACTGATCCGCTTCGTGCGCGAAAACGCCCGCATACCCGTGATCGAGACCGGGGCGGGCATCGTCCACACCTACTTCGACCTCGACGGCGATCTGACGAAAGGCCGCGCCGTGGTCTGCAACGCCAAGACGCGGCGCGTCAGCGTCTGCAACGCCCTCGACTGCCTCATCGTCCACCGCGAACGGCTCCGGGACCTCGCGGAACTGTGCGACCCGATGGCCGCCGAACGCGTCACGGTCTACGCCGACGCGGAGGCGTACGCCGCACTCGAAGGCCGCTACCCCGCGTGCCTGCTCCGCCCCGCCGCGGAGGAGCACTTCGGGACCGAATTCCTCGACTACAAGCTGGCCGTGCGGACCGTCGGCTCCCTCGACGAAGCTCTGGCGCACATCGCCCGCTACTCCTCGCGCCACAGCGAAGCCATCGTCACCGAAAACGCCGGGACGGCCCGGGAGTTCACCCGGCGGGTCGATGCGGCGTGCGTCTACGTCAACGTCTCGACGGCCTTCACCGACGGCGGCCAGTTCGGGTTCGGCGCCGAGGTCGGCATTTCGACCCAGAAACTCCACGCCCGCGGCCCGATGGGGCTGCCCGAACTCACGACCTACAAATACGTGATTTCAGGCAACGGACAGACCAGAGAGCCATGACGGTCACGCCGCCGCCCGCCGTTTTCGCGGCATCCCGCCGCGTTCCCGACTCCGCCCCGCACGGGAGAAGCGAAGTCGCCGCGCACCGATGCATCCCCCGACGCCCCTCGCGGAAGGGAAACGCCGCCGCATGGCCCGGACGGCCGGCGCCAAAAGGTCCCGACCCATATGTGACAAAAATTCCACTTATTTCGGCAAATAATTGAACGATTCGTAATCATTTTTTGCTTAAATTTGCACATCCGTAAAATAATACATATATTTAAATTATGATTCGTGAACTTTTCGCCGTGGGCCTGGGAGGCGCCGCCGGAAGCATCGTCCGCTATATGCTCTCCGTCTGGCTGCTCGGAGGGCACACGTTGCTGGGTTTTCCGGCCGGAACGTTCACGGTTAACGCCGCGGGATCGCTGCTGATCGGCATTCTGCTGGAGACCACGAATTCGGCTGCGGCAGGATGGTTGCTCATCGCAGGATTCTGCGGAGGATTCACCACCTTTTCGACCTTTTCGGCCGATACCGTGCGGTTGCTGCGTGCCGGAGACTACGGGCCTGCGACGGCCTACATTGCGTTGAGCGTCGCGGTCTGCATCGCCTTCGCCGCACTGGGCATGTGGATCGGAGCGCAAATTGCACGCAATTAAAAATGAAAAATTAAGAATTAAAAATAACCTGCAACCCGGTTAAATCCCGGCTGAAATCCCGGTCACGCTGCGACAAGCCCCCTCCGAGGAGGGGATTTAGGGGAGGGTTAGAATTGGATACGCGGCGGAACGCCGCGAATTAGATGGCTGAATTTGCCCGGGTCAGGCTTGTAAACGACGCCGAAGGCGGCGACAACACCGCCCGGAAGCGCAACGACGAAGAAAAAACGTAAACAACCGGATTGCAACCCTAAAGCGAATGAAACGTACGCCATCTCCCTCCCCGAGGGAGGGCCGGGGTGGGGTCAGGCTTGCAAACGACGCCGAAGGCGGCGACAACACCGCCCGGAAGCACAACGACGAAGAAAAAACATAAAAACTTAAAATAGAAGTTATGGTAATTCTGGTTTTAAACTGCGGCTCCTCTTCGATCAAATATCAGGTGATCGACATGGAGGACGCGTCGAGCAAACTGCTCGCAAAAGGCATCGTGGAACGTATCGGCCTCCCGGAAGGCGACCTGACCCATAAACCCGTCGGCAAGGAGCCGTTCGAGCTTCACCAGCCGATTCCCGACCACACGACCGGCATCAAGCTCGTGCTCGACGCCCTCACCGACCCCGCCCACGGCGTGATCGCGTCGCTCGACGAAGTGAAGGCCGTCGGCCACCGCGTAGCCCACGGCGGCGAGTTCTTCCCCGAGAGCTGCATCGTCACCGAGGACGTCAAGACGAAGATCCGCTCGCTGTTCGAAATCGCCCCGCTGCACAACCCCGCCAATCTCGAAGGCGTGCTTTCGATCGAAAAGGTCCTGCCGGGCGTGAAGCAGGTCACGGTGTTCGACACCTCGTTCCACCAGTCGATCCCGGCGGTGAATTACATGTACGCCCTGCCCCACGCCTATTACGAGAAATACCGCGTGCGCAAGTACGGCTTCCACGGAACCAGCCACAAGTATGTGGCCAAGGTGGGCGCCGAACTGGCCGGACTGGATTTCCACAACTCGCGGATCATCACCTGCCACATCGGCAACGGCGGTTCGGTGACGGCGATTCTCAACGGCAAGTCCTACGACACCTCGATGGGCTTCTCGCCGCTCGACGGCCTGGTGATGGGCACGCGCTGCGGCCAGGTGGACGCCAGCGCCATCACGTTCATCGGCGAAAAGGAGGGCATGAGCTATGCCGAGCTGAACACGATGATGAACAAGAAGTCGGGCGTGCAGGGCCTCACGGACATTTCGAGCGACATGCGCGACATCGACCGCGCCTACGACGAGGGCAATCCCCGCGCAATCCTGGCGCGCGATATGTACTACGGACGCATCAAGAAGTTCATCGGCGAATACGCCGCCGAAATGGGCGGTGTCGACATGATCATCTTCACGGGCGGCGTGGGCGAGAATTCGTGCGAAATGCGCGAAGCGGTCTGCACCGGACTGGAGTTCATGGGCGTGAAATTCGACCCTGCGGCCAACAAGGGCGCGCGCGGCGTGAACAAGATCCTCTCGGCGGCGGATTCGAAAGTCAAGGTAGCCACCATCGCCACCAACGAGGAGCTGGTGATCGCCACGGACACCTACAATCTGGTAAAATAACGTCCGCATTCCGGTCGCATGCGATAAGCCCCCTCCCCGAGGGAGGGTTTTGGGGTGGGGTCGGGCTTGCAAACGACGCCGGCGGCGGCAACGACCGCCGACAGCCGACAGCATAGAGGCAAAACAATAAAGCATATATCAATTTTAAACGTAACAACACCATGATTCAGCATCTTACCGAAATCGTCGAGGAGGCGAGGAAACGGGGTAAAAAACGTCTTGCCGTAGCTTACGGACAGGATTCGCATACGCTGGAAGCGGTCTACGAAGCCTATAAGGAGGGTCTCGTGGAGCCTACGCTCTTCGGCGACAAGGAGGTTATCAAACAGGTCTGCCAGGAGAACGGCATCGACATCAACGCCTTCAACATCGTCAACGAACCCAACGATGTGAAATGCGTCCAGCAGGCCGTCGCATCGGTCGTTTCGGGCAACGCCGACGTTCTGATGAAAGGTCTGGTCTCGACCGACAAATACATGCGCGGCATCCTCAACAAGGAGGCCGGGCTGTTCCCCCCGAAAGGCGTCCTGAGCCACGTTTCGATCGTCGAAATGCCCTGCTACCACAAACTGCTGATCATCTCGGACGTGGCGGTCATTCCGCTCCCCGACTTCAAGCAGAAGATGGTGCAGATCGGCTACCTGGCCCGCACGGCCAACCTGCTGGGTATCGCGACGCCGAAAATCGCCTGCATCGCCCCCTCGGAGCAGCTGCTCCCCAACGTGATCTCCTCGACCGAAGGCGCGCTGCTGGCCAAGATGGCCGACCGCGGCCAACTGGGCAACGTCGTCGTCGACGGTCCGCTGTCGCTGGACGTGGCGCTCTACAAGGAGGTCGCCGAGCACAAAAAGGTCAAGGGTTCGTCGGTGGCCGGCGATCCGGACTGCCTGCTGTTCCCCAACCTCGAATCGGCCAACGTCTTCTTCAAGTCGGTCTCGCACCTCTGCGGCGGCGAACTGGCGGCGATGGTCATGGGTACGAAGGTTCCGTGCGTGCTCACCTCGCGCGGCGACACGAGCAAGACCAAGCTCTTCTCGATAGCGCTGGCCTGCCTGGCGGTAAAAAAATAAAATTCCGGTCATCCGGACCTAACCCAATCTTAAACCAGCCCGACGAAAGAAGCAACGCCTCCCGGTTGAAAGTCACCCTTCGACAATCAGTCGTTGCGAATCCGTCGGACTCACGTTAAAAACGAACCGAGAACTTATGGGCTACAAAATTTTAGCAATAAATCCCGGCTCAACGTCTACAAAGGTCGCCCTCTACGACGAGGAGCGGCCTTTGTTGGAATTGAACCTCCGTCACTCCACCGAGGAAATCTCCCGCTTCGCCGGCGTGAACGACCAGCTGGACTGGCGCCGCGGACTGATCCTTTCGGCGCTCCGCGAAGAGGCGTTCGACATCAGAAACCTCTCGGCGGTGATCGGCCGCGGCGGACTGATACGCCCCATTCCCGCAGGAGTCTACGAAGTCAATTCGCGCATGCGCTACGATCTGCGGAACGCGCAGATGAAACACGCCTGCAACCTCGGGGGACTGCTGGCCGCACAGATCGCCCACATGGCGGGTGTCAAGGCCTACATCGCCGACCCGCCGGTGGTCGACGAGATGGACGACGCGGCACGCATCTCGGGCATGCCGATGTGCCCGCGCAAACCGGTCTTCCACGCCCTGAACCAGAAGGCCACGGCGCGTCTCCACTGCGAACGGATGGGCTGGGTGTACGAAGAATCGAATTTGATCGTGGCCCACATGGGCGGCGGCATTTCGGTCGCCGCACACAAGCAGGGACGTATCGTCGACGTCAACAACGCGCTCGACGGCGACGGTCCTTTCGCCCCGGACCGCGCAGGGAGCATCCCCTCGAGCGAACTGATCAAGGTCTGCTTCTCGGGACAATATACGAAAGAGGAGCTGCTGAAATTCATTTCGAGCAAAGGCGGGCTGGTGGCCTACCTGGGAACCAACTCCGTGATTCAGGTCATGGAACGCATCGCGCAGGGCGACCAGCGAGCCAAAAAGGTTCTCGACGCCATGTGCTACAACATCGTGAAACAGATCGGAGCCATGGCCGCGGCCCTCTCGGGCAGCGTTCAAGCCATCGTCCTCACGGGCGGCATCGCCTACAACGAGCCTGTCGTGGAGTACATCCGCGAACGCTGCTCGTTCATCGCTCCGATCGCGGTCTATCCGGGCGAGAACGAACTCGAAGCGCTGGTCACCAATGCGCTGGTGGTGCTCCGGGGCGTCATCACCCCCAAAGTCTACAAATAACCCGCATTCTTCCGGGAAACGAACGGGCCGCATCCTTCCGGGGTGCGGCCCGTTCGTTCAGATGCGGGAGCAACGGGAGCGGTAAAAATAACGAAACACCCCTGCGTCACTCGAAAGCGATGCTCTTCCAGGTAAGCGGATCTCCGTAGTAGTTCGTGGCCCATTGGTCGGCGGACGCAGCTTTCGGTGCCGCCGTGCCGGTGCTGTAATGCTTATCGGCATTCAGCGTAAGATCGCATACTTTGGCGAAGTTCGGGCTGAAAGGAGTTGCTCCACTGTCCATTTCCAGGGTAATATTCCCTGCTGCTGTCAGCCGCAGCTCGGTCAGAGCATCGCAGTGCTGAAATGCGCTGTATCCGAGTCGGGTCGTTTCGGGCAGCGAAAGGGAGGTCAGGCCGGAAGCCATGAAAGCTGCGTTATAAATCCGAACCGCCTCGGGCAGTTGCACGCTCTCCAGCGAAGGGCAGCCCGACAAGGCCTGCACTCCGACCTCCTCCACGCCGTCGCAGGAGACGAAGCTCAACGCCTGGCAGGCGAAAAATGCCAAACAGCCGAGCGCTTTCACTCCGGCGGGCAGTCTCACTTCGCGCAGGGCGGGATAGGCATAATGGAACGCTCCGTTATCATATTTTTGTCCGTCGAACGCCCTTGCCGGCAGACCGCGGACATCGTCCGGGGGAAAGTTGAAATCGTCGTCCACCCGTCCGTTCACATTCACTTCCGGCCAGTCGGTCACGCCGGTCAGGTCGATCTTTTCCACGCCGGAGTCGTAGAAAGGGTTGCCGACCGGAGGGGTGCCGGAAAAGGAGACCCGAGCGGGAATCCCGATCTTGGCAAACTCGCCCGTCAGTTTGAATTCGGTGATGCCCGCGTCGAGTGCGGCTCCGATCGCGGTCTTTACCTCATCGGCGGTCATCCGGGTCATATCGACCGTGCCGGATACCGGTGACGCCTTGTTCCCGCCGCCGTCCGAGCACCCCGCCAGCGCCAGCACTGCGGCCGACACGGCCAATGCGGCCAATGCGGCCGTAAAAAATCCTTTCATCATCATATTGCATTCGTTTTAATCCGATGATAAAAGTAGCGCAAAACGGCTGCGGAGGAGTCCGGGAACTTAAAAAACAACGCCGGGTTTCTGGACTCGGCGTTGTTTTCATTCTTGCGAAGGGGCGATCGGGTCTCCGCCGGCATAGCGGCGGCGGTATTCGCCGGGCGACATGCCCGTCACTTCGGAGAACTGCGCGAAAAAAGTACTGCGCCCGTGGATGCCGACCATCTCGCCCACCTCGAGGGCCGAAGCCCCGGGATGCTCCAGCAACAGCCGCTGCGATTCGGCAATGCGCAGGGCGCGTATCCACGATTTGAAGTTAAGCCCCAACTCGGAGTTGACATACCGCGACAGGTAACTGCGGTTGCCCCCGCCCTCGCGGGCCAGCCACTCCAGCGAAAGCCCCGGGCGGACATACCCTTTCGCGGCGATCCATTCGTCGAGCGCCGTACGGATATTCTCCCCGGCGGCCAAAGGCTCCGGCACATCGTCGGCGATCACGGGAGCGATCCGCCCGAACTCCGCGGGATAGTTGATATACTTCATTCCGAAGAAGGTGTAGAACACCATGTAGACCCCCGTAAAAGCAAACAGGTAAGGCATCCCTAACCCCGACACCAGCCATGCCGCGGCCGTCAGTCCGATCAGGGCCGTCATCAGAAACGACACGGCCACCCATCGCAGACGGCGCATCTCTCCGTCCGAAAAAAAGTTGTCCAGCTTGCGGCGACAGACCCGGTATTCGCGTACGAAAGTCCGCGCAAAGAGGGCTATCTGCACACAATAAGCGGCTGCCGTCAGCCGGAAAAGCACCGGAAAGGCCTGCGGAAAGAACAACATGCAGCCGAACAGCGACACCGTTCCGGCAGCCACGGCAAGCAGATGACGGCGAACTCCCCGCGCAAGCGGAAAACGGGAGTTGACCAACGTCACCAGCGCCCCGGAGAACATCGTGGCCTGCACCGCAGCGACGGCCAGCACCAGAATCCGCGTGAAATCCAGCTCATACTCCTCCCGCAAGAAGAGCAGCCACAGCACATCGGTGAAAGCGAGCGAAAAGTAGGCCCAGCCGACAAAACGGCGCGAAAGGCGGTAATTGCGCAGGCGTTCATCGCCCGGCATACGCAGCCAAAAAAGAGATCCGCCGACCACCGCGAGAATGATCGCCGAACAAAGCAACACTCCGGCATAGAGTGAATCGGGTTGTCGGAACATGTCAGAGGCCCTTGGGTTTCAAACCTTATTTTTTCAGCTGCCTGCGCACGATGGCCGTCACCTCCCGGAAGGCTTCCAGCCGGAACAGCGCCGACAGCGCGAGGTAGCTGACCACGCCCGTCGCCAGTTCGGCCAGCAGCCGCACGAGGTCGTTGCCGGGAATCGCCGCGGCCGTGAGCCGCACAAGGAGGTACATCGTCCCCGACACCAGCGCCACGGGCAGCAGCGTACGGACGAAACGCCGGAACGTCAGGGAGGTGAAGCGCGTCGTCGCCAGGAAATTGACCGCCATTTCGCAGAATGCGATGGCCACCAGCCCCCAGACCACGGCCATCACGCTGTGCGGAATCGTCACGGCGAAAATCGCCGTCATAATGATCTTCTTCACCACTTCGAGACGCACGATCAACGGACCCTTACACCTTGCTTTCAACACATTGTAAGCCGTCAAAGCGATCGGCGAGAACAGTCCTGCCAGACATACCGCCTCGAAATAGGGAACCGTCGGCATCCACTCCTCGCCCAGCAGCACGGCGAACATGTCGCAGGCCACGGCCGACATGCCCAGCATGATCGGAAACATCACGTAAGAGACGACCATCACCACCTGCCGGTAACCCTCGGCGAACCTCGGGGCGTCGTCGCGGATCTTCGCCAAGGCCGGGAACGTGACGTTTTGCACGGCCTGAATGCCCGTCGCGGCGGGCATGTCCTTGAGTTTCACCGCCTGGTCGAACGATCCGAGCACCGCGGGCGAATAGAGTTTTCCGAGAAAAAACTGGGGTATCTTGTTATAGAAATTCGAAATCAGGTCCGTCACCATCAGACTGCACCCGAACGGCGCCATCTCGCGCAGGGGCTTCAGCCCGCACTTGCCGCAGGGGCGCCAGTCGCTCAACCACCACAGCAGCGCGGTCCGCATCCCGACCGCGATCACACGCTCCGCCACGAGGCTCCAGATGCCCCACCCGGCCATCGCCAGCGCAATGGCCGTAAGCCCGCCCGCCAGCGACGAAAGGAAGGTCACCTTCGAGAGCAGCGCGAAACGGAACTGCCGGATGAAAATCGTATTCTGAACGGCGCACAGGGCGTTGAGCGGCAGCAGCAGGAAGAAAACCGGGGCGATCCGCGCGATTTCGGGCATGCCGTACCAGCGCGCCGCAAGGGGCGCCAGGGCCACCAGCACCCCGTAGAGCACCGCCGAAACGGCGATGTTGAAGAGGAAAACCGACTTGTAATCGCTCTGCGAAGGCCCTTTGTGGCGGACCAGACTCTGCGAGAACCCGCTGTCGACGATCACCAGCAGCACCGTCACGACGGCCGACGGAATGGACATGAAGCCCAGTATGTCGCGCGTCAGCAGGCGCAGGATGATCAGCCGCACGGCCATTGCGAGGAGCATCGAGCCGATCTTCTCGGCCATGCTCCACGCCACGCCCTGCGCGACTTTCTCTTTGAGTTCGCCGCCCAACAGCCTAACAGTTGTGCTGCGCGACGATCTCCTCGTTACGCTTGCGGATATTCTGCACGTTGGCGATCTCGACGTACGACGCACCGCCGTCGGGACCGAAACTGCCGCCCACGATGGCCATCAGGTCCCCGTCGTCGAGTTTGCGGTACTGGTCGAGGAACTCCAGCGCATCGACCAGGAAATGGTATCTGTCGGAGAGTTCCTGATTCCGGAGAATCGGCACGACGCCGTACGACAGGGCCAGAATCCGCTGCGCATGCAGCTGGTAGCAGACGGCCATCACGGTCTTGCGGCCGCGGAACGCCGCCAGATAACGGCCCGTGCGGCCCGTCTTGGTATCGAGCACCACGTATTTGATCGGCAGGTTGGTCGAGGCGCGCACGGCCGAACGGGCCAGTTGCGCGGTGATCTCGTGGTTCACCGAAACCATGTCCATGTCGATCATCGGCTTGAAATGCGTTTCGTCGCGCTCGATCTCGCGGGCCACGCGGGCCATCGTCTCGACCGACTCCACGGGATAGTCGCCCATGGCGGTCTCGTCGCTCAGCATCACGGCGTCCACGCGCTCGTAAATGGCGCTCGCCACGTCGCTCACCTCGGCGCGCGTCGGACGCGGACTCTTGACCATCGAATAGAGCATCTGCGTGGCGATAATCACCGGGCGCTTCGCGCAAATGCACTTCTCGACGATGCGCCGCTGGGTGTTGGGAATCGCTTCGGCCGGAAGCTCCACGCCCAAGTCGCCGCGCGCCACCATAATGCCGTACGACGCCTCGATGATCTCGTCGATGTTGTCGAGTCCCTCCTGATTTTCGATCTTCGAAATGATCTTGATTTTGCTGCCGTGGGCATCGAGAATCTCCTGCACGGCCTTTATGTCCTTGGCGCTGCGCACGAACGAGTGTGCGATGAAATCGACGTCGTTCTTCACGGCCCACTCGATAAAGCGGCGGTCCTTCTCCGTCACCGAAG
>OJOU01000849.1_pt1 | contig 11133 bp, 8 predicted proteins | sample 1598291 | NCBI WGS metagenome assembly OJOU01 (sample SAMN03922470, study PRJEB24848) | human gut metagenome | isolation source: stool sample | host: Homo sapiens | place: Germany | collected 2010-11 | reverse complement strand
GATTGACAACTGAGCACAGACATACCTATTAAAAAGGCTAACAAAGCCATAGTAAAGAAAACTTTGCATTTTCTCATAAAATTATTTTTTTAAGTTAATAACTTGGAGAGCACTTACATACAACCAATTGCTAATCTCATAGTCCCAAAAACATCACACAAATAACAATAAAACCAGAATTCTACTCATTTTTTATTGTAATTGATTATGAATTACTCGGAATAGTCTCGATAAAACGAGGGGCATTGTTACGTATACTGTCCAACAACGGTTTGGTCTTTTTTTCATATTCTTCTCTTTTAATAGTATAGTCCAGCCAAGCCAAAAGAATGTCTCGATCTGCTTTAGGCATTCGGTCGAGAATCTGTAGATATTTTGGGAAATCAGGATCCTTTGACGCTCTTCGTCCGTTCAACAAAAAAGATAAGTGGAATCGTACAACATCTGGGTATTGGGCATATTTTTCTAAGAAGAGCAATTCCTTTTTCAGATTTCTCTTTGTGGCAATCATATAAGTATTGTAATCTTCATTAATAGGAGTACCTGACACAACACCCTCATCTGCCCAATTAGCAATACGGATATGGATATTACCAGGCTCAACTATAAAATGCAGGCCCAAATCCAACATTTTTCTTCCTGTCTTTGCACTACTAAGATATGCTAAGAATGGCTTTTGTGAAAGACTACCTTCATAATGGAATTTCCCGTCAACCACCAATATACTGTCAATAAATGAGTGTTTAATCCGTTCTTTCTCTTGACTAAGAGCTGAACTATTAGTCAAACGCAAATAACTATTATCTAACGAATGGTCGGGTAATTCACCCTGAATAGTATATTTCCCTTGTCCGTAGAATAGCTGGGCTATAGATACGAAAATAAAAATGAATAGATATTTTTTCATAATTACAACAATTTACTTTCTATTTTTCATCATAAATAATTCATTTTTTTTCATCTGGATAAATTTTATCACAACTATCTTTGCAATCATATTCTCTTGCCTCTGCAATTAATATACAATTATCTCTCACTGCTTCATAGAATTGATAAGCACTGCCATTTGGAAACTCACTAGCCGGCAAGTCTCTTACACTATCGTTAAAATCCTGATTGCAATCCATTATTTCTTCTTTAGCAGTTTCCTCACAACCTTTATAACATTGTTCACGTAACTCTGCATTAGTTTCTGTTCGTGTAATCACAACTTTAAACATTCGACTTTTTTGTCGTGCCCTCATCAACTCTAATTTAGTAAAATTCACATCTTTAAAAACGTCCCTGACCAAGGAAGAAATACGATCACGGTTAGCTTGATAATCATATCCTGTCAGAATCTTTAATTGAGTAATTGCTTCGGTACGAGTCTCGATATTAAGCAGATTTTTCCGGAGTAAGCGATATTGTTCCAAGTCTTCTTTAGACAATTTAGAGATTGCGTTTCGTTCTCTTCTCATGTCCTTTCCTATTTCTTTTTCCAAATTCTGATAAGCTTCCGAAGCAATAAAAAGATCAGCTGCAGTCACATCGACTGCCTGTTGAGAGTATTCGTCAGTTTCATCCGTCTGACAACTAAGTACTAAAATACTGATTAGAAAGGCTAATCCAACCATAACAAAGCCAAAATTCCACTTTTTCATAAGAATTACTTTTAGAGATTACTAATTTTGAATATCTTTTTCAGAGCAATACCATATATTTATAAAAATTGTATAATTCACTTCCAATTCTGTCTATATTACATAAGATAAGGAACTGTATTTTTCCATAATATTAGTACGAATAAAAGTTTATCGCTCTTGTTGTAACAAAGGACGACATTTATAAATTGGGATACAAATTTCAACCGTATACAAATGCGTATACACAGCCAATACATACGCATTTGTATATGGTTTTTACAAGAAAAATCATTCTAAACGCAACGATTTAATAAAATCGGTAATAGATTTACAAGAAACATTCATTTTCTTTTTCAATCTACTACGGCGTATTCGAAAAGAACTTCCTAGAATATGGAATAACTCTGAAATCTGCGCATTACTAAAATCAATACGTAACAAAAGAATGACATGTATATCATCTTCTGAAAGTACAGGGTAATAATGTCTCAACTTATAGATAAAACCATCTTGATGAAAATTTACCCAGAGTTCTAATTTATTCCAATTGCAATCGCTTATTGCGGATAAAGATGTAACATAGATTTGTACATCATAGGCAGTCTTCCACTCTTCTTCATCCATAGTTATTTTATCTATTACAACTATATCCTATTTCACCAATTCACCATTGATATAAAGGTTCTTGAAAGTTACATCTTTCGCCCCTTTAATATCATTTGCTCCTTTGGCTACATTATTAAAATGAGAATCCTCTACACTGATATTATATACATGTTTATCATCCTCCAATCCGATAATAAGCACACCCAATTTACTCTTCTCACAAGTCACATTTTTCAAATGCACATTACGGACAATCGGATCAAAACCTCTCTTACATTTTTCCCGATTCTCATATTGCAAGTTGATGCGCAGCACTGCTTCACGACATTGTCCTACCGTTACATTACGAACAAATACATTTTCTATAAGTCCTCCACGGCAAGTGCTCGTCTTAATACGAATGACACGATCCAGATTCGGGCTATCCATCCGGCAATCTTCTACAAACAAATTACGGTAACCACCGGAAATCTCACTGCCGATCACTACTCCTCCATGTCCATTCCTCATCATGCAACCACGTACGATAATGTTCTCACTGGGAATATTCCATTTACGTCCGTCTTCATTACGTCCTGATTTAATGGCAATGCAATCATCACCCGTATCAAACGTGCAATTCTCTATCAACACATTCTTACAAGATTCAGGATCACATCCGTCTCCGTTAGGTCCACGATTGAAAACAGTCACTCCGCTAACAATCAAGCTCTCGCAGAAAAGAGGATGAATCACCCAAAATGGAGAGTTTAACAAAGTAACACCTTCAATCAAGATGGTGTGGCAGGAATGTAAGTTCAATAGCTGCGGACGCATACCATCTTCCGGCTTCATCAGACGCTTGTAGACAGGAGTCGATGTTTCACCATACATCAACAGACGTTCACGACCTCCATTGCGTTGAGCCACCATGCCTTCTTTCCAACCATACTTTACGGCTCCACACATCGGCCACCAAGTTTCCATGCTACCTTGTCCATCGATAATACCTTTTCCGGTTATGGCAATATTACTTTCACCATAAGCATAAATCAAGGGGTGAGCATTATAGCAATCAATTCCTTCCCAACGAGTTAAAACTGCAGGAAAATAAAGGCTTTGATCTGTAGAGAATTTCAAAACAGCTCCCTCTTCGAGATGGAAATTCACATTGCTCTTTAGAGTAATAGGTCCGGTATAAAAAGTGCCTTTAGGAACAATTACTGTGCCACCTCCTGACAGACTGCACTGTAGAATAGCCTGATTAATGGCTTCATGGCAAGGATTAGCCTCATCATCCGTTTTTGCTCCAAAATCAGTTATAAGGAATGTTCGTTTCGGAAAAGAGGTCCGTTTAATCTGTTTTTCGATACGGGCGCTTTCTTTAAATGCTTTATCAAAATCAACAGTATTCGCAAATGTTACCTCTGCCACAAAAAGCAACATCAGTAGTAAATTAATAGTTCTTCTCATCATAATTCTTATCCTTTTATTAATATGTTATTTTTATTTTATTGCAATGTAACTCCCATCAGACCGATAACAACATCGTTTGAAAGTGTTTCCAACGTCAGATGACTTAACTCTTTGGAAGGATTCAGAGGCATGTCCAAAAGTACACCTGCTCCTCCCTCGATGGAACGTCCATAAACACCCTTTATGCCTAAGTCCTTTCCCAAATCATTGCTAACCAAACCCGTCTTAAAATGAATGCGATAAGGACGGGGAGAAACAACGGTGAATGCCTGACCATCAACATAGAAATCCTGCTCAATAGGACACCAGTTATCCGGATTCACTAATTCCAATACATCAGAAGTTCCATCTGTATAGTATACACGAACAATACCATTAGCAATGCGACACTGCATGTGGTTGGTACTGCCTGCCATCATTAAATAGGCATGAGAAGCCCGACCGGAAAGCGGAATACTTAAACTGTCGGGATAATTATCCCACAACGAAGTAAAAGCAATATTGCTTCCTTGAGCCAATGTTCGGAACGGCACACCCAGTTTGGTAGTCAGCATCTCATCACGTACCAAGGCACGCAAACCTGCATCATCAATATCAGCAGTTAATTTAGGATGGCACCACTCGCCAATGCCCTGAACAGGAAGTTGTAAAGTGGTATAAGGCGAACGGGGTGTCAGATACTCATTCCGGAAAATATCAGTCACATTCGCATTGAACAAAGAATCCATATTCATCACCCGGCACTCTGACGTATTTACCTGTGAGAAAGGAAGAATGACCGGTGATTTTTCCGATTTTGTAATCTGTACGTTTACAGGCTGCCACCATTCCATCTGTCCTTGTTTCATGCGAACAAAGAATGTATGATGCCCCAAATGATCATTGACCTTACTTTTTATTAATGTATCACTAACATTCGGCTGTATCAGCACTCCCTGCGGATCATATATTTCACCGAATACCGCCCCTAAAATGGATGGAACACGGATCTCCGCTAAAGCCTCCGCCTGTCTTTCAGGCAAAACCGGATTCAGACAGTTTCCTTCCCACACAATTTCGACAATTGCTTTTTTGGCAGAAGAAGCAGGAATAACAACCACCGGATAACCGGAAGCAGCTTCCGCAAAGCTCCAGTCAACTTCTTTCCCATTTACTTTCACAGAATGAATCCTTTCTCTCCCGACATTCACTTGTAATGTCAATGCCAAAGGTGCCTTAAAACGTTGCTCTATCCGGTAAATATCTGTATCTTTCTCCCTGACAAAGTGATAGGTTATGTCAGGCAAAGAAATAGAAGCTTTTGACCATCCTGCGGGAAATCCCGGACGAATCACCATCTTCCCGTTCAATACATCGGGTAAAATGCCATACAATCCTTGTACCAGTAATCGGGAAGCTACCCCTATCGGATCTCCAAAGTCACGATAACACTCTCCACGGGCAGCATCATAAAAGCTGACTTGCCCCAAATTGCCGGGACTGTTACCTAAGTACATGCCATCCAGAAATGAACTTTTCATCAATCGATATGCTTCCTCCGGACGTCCTGCCTGAAAATAAGCCAAAGCTGTATGCATTACCTCTGCGAAAGCCACATTATTGATACTCCAGGAATAAGGTAACCAATTGGTAGTGGCAATCGTTGCATACCCCTCTTCAAGTCCATCGGCATACACGGGGATATGTGGTATTTCCGTATCAACATACCGTGTAGCCTGATAAGCTTGAAAAGGATCAGCAACGTCGCTATCGAGTGCATGGTATATAGTCCATAATCCCGGACTTTCGTGAAGCCGGCGATGTCCCATAAAATCCTGATATTCCGCCCAACAACCTTTGCCCTGCATCCAAAGACGCTTATTCATCGCTTTCAATATTTGCTCGGCTTCGTTCTGATAAGGTGAAGGATCTTCGCCTATCAAAGAAGCAAGAAAAGCAGCCATTTTATTGGCACGGTAGTTATAAGCCGACGAATGGGTGACTGCGCCACTGTTGTAGTAAAGCGCATCACTTGCCCAAATACAAGCGTATGCATCATATAAACCATCATTGTCCGGATCATAATTTAATTTTTCCCAAGCTAGATGGCGGGTAATCACAGGCCACATTTTGCGGACATACGCAGTATCTCCCGTCCAGTTGAAGTGCCATAACAATTCATCCATGTAACAAAGATTCATGTCATAGTGGTGCATCTGGTTGTTACGTTCAGGATTCCGGCAAATATACCCATTACTATATTGAGGAGTTCCCCAACGTTTTTCCGAACGCGCCAGATTCATTGTAGAATCTTGTGCCGGATGAGGTATTGTATTCGGGACATCAGTCACCTGACTGGCTGCATAAGCATCAAAATGAGTCCGTGCCCGGTCATGCCAACCTAAGGCATCACCAGTATATCCGGCTCTCCACCCACTTAACGGCATACGCCAGCCAATAGCACCGTGCAACCAAACCTGTCCGTCCCAAATTCCATCGGCAGCTGCGACCAATGCACCACCCAACGTGTTCAAATAAGGGTCCGGCGTTTCTATCTTCAAATGAGAAGCCAATACCAAAGAGGCTGCCTCCGCTTGTTGATAAAGTTTACGGACATTATAGCCTTCGGAAACCTCCCCACGTACCAAGTATACTTCTTTCTGCAAAGAAAGTTCACCTGTGACAAGGTCAGTCGCTTCGGCAGGAAGTTCGAAGCAATCAGCCGGGTCTACCCCCATATCTCCATTACGACTCAAACGTTTTCCGGTAGCTCCCCCATGTTGCCAACGAAGTATAGCTCCTTTAGGCATATTCGAAGGAGAAAAACGCCAAATAGCTCCATCCATATCGGCTAATGCCAATACAGAAATACGCAGTTCTCCTTTTCCCCAAGACGGGTCTGTCAAATAATAGGTACGTTTTCCAGCCGAATAACGGGATTCACAATGCCCGGTGCAGTCAAGCGCCAATTCTGTTCCGTCACGAAGAATGACTTTGAAACTTATATTTCCTCCGCGTCCGTTATTATAAAAAGCAAAAACCGGCCGGTCACTTGTTTCTACACGAAAGGGACTGTGACTACCGTACAAAGCACGGGTATACCGATTCTTACCATTGACACAAACAAACTCATCACCATCGGGACGATATTGCAACGTCCTTTTTGTACCTCGCAGATGTTCATTCAAGGAGATGGATTCTTTAAAGTCACCGATCTGCTTTGCCTCTCTTTGAGCATTTAATGGTATCGCCGGCAACATCAAGAGGCAACAAACTGTCAGCTTTCCTTTTAAAATAAGATTCAGATGAAAATAACTCATATTTTTTTGTGTTTGATTATGGTAATGGCTTCAATCCTTCCCAACGGACATTCCAAGTTCCATCTTTCGGAAATCCCGGATTAGTCTCCGTACATCCGTCCCAACCGGCACACATCATCGCAATAGCAGTCAGCAAGCCGCCATTACCCGGTAAATAAATACGTAAACGACCGTCCTGATAATTATGACCATTCGGCAAGTATGTGTTTGTGCGTTTATCCATCAGTAAAGCTCCGACGGCCTTTTCCGGTTCACCCAAACGGGCAGCATTCATAGCCGTCATCGGATAATCCCATCCCCAGGTTTTACCCCAATTCCAGTTATCCCAAATCCAGTGCAATGTATTTTTCATATAATCTTCCCGGATAAGTTTATTCATCGGAAGAATACCGACTGCACCTAATACTGCCATGTGGTCGGAAGTATAACGAATATCTTTATAAGTATCTATGGCTGTTTCAGCAGCCAGATAAAGTCCTTCATTATTAGATGCTAAAGGGGAAAGTTTGTCGATCATTTCATCCCATTCCAGACTACGTTGCTGTCCCATACGTTCACGCCATTGTTGGGCGGTCTGCATGGCAAAATGCCAGTAAGAAAGTTCAAAAGGAGGATTAATTGTTTCTGCAGCACGCAACGTTTCTTGTGCAGGAATGGCACCTTTCAATACGTAACGTCCTTCCAGTTCATCGTATGTAGCAAAAGAGTACATAAATTCTGCAGTCTCCTGTACCAAACGATTATATTTCTCCAACACTTCTTTAGTCGGATCAGCACGATAAAGTAATTCTGCCAAATAAATTAGATGAGGTTGTTGCCAAATCAGAAAACTTCCTACTTTGGAAGGGGCTTCCGTTCCTGAAGGATCGGTCATTTTCATCCAGCGAACACCATCAAACCCTTGTCTTTGGGCTATTTGACGCGCTATCGGTTCAACCTTTTCATACCAACCTAATGTACGGTCAAGTAAGTTGCTACGATTCCAAAGAGCAAATTGAGCTTCGTGCCACCAGATCATTTCAAGATGGAATTTGCCAAACCACGAATTATAGGTAAGCCCCGTCTCTTGCGGAGGAGTAGTACCTGCGCTCTGAATTGCAAGCAAATATTGGCTAAGTACCACACGTCGTTCCAGTTCTTTGGCCCGTGGGTCCGTACATGCCGAAAAGTCAACAGCTGCGCCTTCCTTCCAAAACGAATTCCAATAGTTTTTTGCTTCTTCTTGAGTTTGTGCTACAGTAACAGGCTGCGTTGAAGGAGCTGTACTAGTAAAAGCACATGTAAAAGCTAAATGATCGTCCATCGGAGTCAGGACAAAATAATGTTTTGCTTTCTCATTGAAAGTAGCCTTCCCTTCCCAATACAAAGTTACGAAATACTCTGTGCTATCTAAAGTATGTTTCAAAACTGCGGAAGATTCATTTTGAGTAACAATAGTCGTTGTATGTTTATCAACGGCTTCCCAATTACATGCATCATCACAATGAGCGCCCGTAGGATACGGAAAGCGAAAACAAATCCCGGTATGCGCCTTAGAGGTAATATTTGCAGCAATCATATCATTAGAAGGATGGCAGACTGTCTCCACTTGATAATCTTCACCGTTTAATTTAAACCGACTTTCGATTTTTCCATCCCACAAGCAAAGTTTCTGATGAACGTCAGTTACCTGTTCAATATCCGTACCTTCTTCCACGTCAAAACCGACAATTCCTAAATGAAGACGATGCGGATTGACACGAAACCAATTAGCGGCATCCTGTTGTCTGCCTTCTTCTTTGAATTGAGTAGCGTAAAGTTCTTTCTTTCCCCTGCCAAAATCATATTCTTTCAGAGTTTCTTCCGAAGTAAGCCGGTCCGGATTGGCGAAGCTATGCCAGCCCCACTGGCTCTGCGTTCCCAATGGAACTCCTTTTTTATAATTGTCCGGAAACGTCTGTAATCCTGTTATGTCTACCGTATAAGCAAACTCTCCATTTCCTACAGAAAGTGAAGCCAATGAATCGAATGCCGTCACAACAGGACTGTTCCTTTCTACTAATGCCTCACGGTCAATTATCGGCTGATTTCCATCTCCGCAAGCTGTCCAAATAAAAAGTGCTGCAATAGATACTGCGAATGTTTTCATGATTCTTTATTATTGTTATTTACGAAAGTATTTATTTTTGAAACAAATGACGCGGATTCTCATTCAAAAACCCGCGTCACTCCACCCTAATAATCCAATCCAAAGGATGATTTGAGGATCTTTATTTTAAATTCCAATGAACGAAATAACCTGCTTTTCCACCAACTTCTGCATTGATCTTGGCACGAATAGCCTCCGGATCAGCATATTTCGGACAAACACGATCGGCTATGATGCTTGGATCATTGTAACGACGTGCCATACGAATCATAGTAGGATAAATCTTTCCTTCTGCCGGAAATTCAAGCATCATTTCATCAAGAATCGCTTCATCATTAGCTCTAGCATCCCCACGTGTAAACTCACGATTACCCAAGTTAAATGCCCCACGAATACCCAGGTCCGGATAACGACGAGTACCTAACGTACTAGCTCCGGTCCAGTCATCTGTAAAACCATCCCATGTCACTCCACCATTCGGAAAACTTCCGTTCACTCCCTGATTAATCAATGCCGATGCTTCCGTTACACGTCCCAAATTATTGAGAGCCTCCGCCAACATGAAATACAGCTCACTGCCACGATAAATATAAATATGCACATCATCTTGATAAGCATAGGTACGCGCTGTGCTATTTGACGGACGATACTTCTGGATAACATAATTACCACTTTTATCTTTCGCAAAATAATAAGTGGAACGCTTATCCGAAGTAGCACCTCCAAGCGGATTAAAATCCGGATCAGTATAACGATCCATTCCTACCTGTGACGGAGCCAACAGATACTCATTGGGTGATTCTGTCCCAAAATGTTTCAACAAACTATTAGTCTGGTTTCCTTGATAATTATAGATAATAGCAGAAACAGTCTCTTGTGGTTGAGGATTAGTATTATCCCAAATCTTACTATATGTACCTGTCAACTTCACATTATGCATATACTGTGTTGCATCATTCACCGTACTGGCAAACTTTGCATTCATTGTATTCAAAATAACATTCACTGTTTTCTGGTAGTCACCATGCCACAAACATAACTCTCCATATAATACAAAGAATTCTGGTGTCATATAGTCCCAATAACGATATGTACTTTCTGCTGTTTCCGTATCAGGATCGAGCCATTCTTTCCATGACATTGTATTCGTGCCATCTATTCCATCAAACCCTTTAGTTAACAAATCAAGACAGCCTTCCACTATCTCATCCAAATTCTTCACAGGAAAGTCATTCAAATCTTTCATCTCACGAATCGGATCATTAAACCAGACAGCCTCTCCATAAATCTTACCTAATGTAAGATATATCCACGCTTTCACACGAAGTGTACAACTAACCAAAGCTTTATAATGATCCAGATTAATAGCTGCCGGATTTTCTGTTTTATAATCATACAACTTTGACAAGTAGTCATTGCATGCTATAATTACATCGTAATAAGCAGCCGGATCGGCATACGAATTTCCTGTCAGGTCTGTATCATAATTATAGATACTATACAACTCACTGGGAGCGTTCTTAGTTGGTTCCAGCAATTCACCACGTGTATCTGTCAAATAGATCACTTTGTCTCCAATGGCTTGTACTTTGGTCATAATACCTATATACCCCGAATACATCTCACTCTCTTCGGTGATGTATCCGTCATGATCTAATACATTCTTCGTCTCGACATTGAAGAAATCGTTGCATGCGCCTAAGAAGAATGTCATGCTTAGTAACACATATTTCAATATATTCTTTTTCATCATCCTTAAAAGTTCAAATTAACACCAAATTTAATTGATTTAGGCTGCATCATTTTCGCATAGTCAAATCCTTGCATAGCATCACTATAAGAATAAGAGAATTCAGGATCCAACCCTAAATATTTTGTAGCTGTCAACAGATTTTCACCTGTTACATACAATGTACCGGAACGGAAGAAATTCAAGAATTTCTTATCAAAACTATAACTAAATGTAACATTCTTCATACGCAAGAAAGAAGCATCTTCTATCCAACGGTCCGAAAAGTCA
>OJOU01000847.1_pt1 | contig 11140 bp, 4 predicted proteins | sample 1598291 | NCBI WGS metagenome assembly OJOU01 (sample SAMN03922470, study PRJEB24848) | human gut metagenome | isolation source: stool sample | host: Homo sapiens | place: Germany | collected 2010-11 | reverse complement strand
TTACCCTCACGCCGTTGATGACCACATACTTGTCATAGTCGGCATGGATATAGCCCAACCCTAAGGAGAAGTCCATCGAGAGGGCATTGTTCAGTTTCAGCACGTAGCCGCCGGTGATGCCGCCACCCATGATGTCGCCCTGCTTGCCGGTCTCCGACAGCTTGTAGTTGAATGAGCCGACTTTGTACATAGCACCTACGTAGCCGCGTTTCTCGCTGCCTATATAATAGCGGAGTTCCGGTGCCACTTCCCAAAGGGCGTATCTTCTGTCCTTGTCATTCCACGACCACGAAGTCCACGAGCCGTTCACGGATATTCCCCATGACGGGTTGATGTGCCACTCAATACAGAGGTCGGGCGTGAGGGTTGCCCAACGCAGCAGGTTGGCACGCAGTGATAATCCCAAAGTTGTGGATGATGCCGACAGTACGGATTCAGGCTGATTTTCCTGTCCGGTAGACACCTTTGCCCCCTCTGTGTCTTGGATTGTTTCTGTAGCCTTGTCGTTTTCACGGTGTGACTGTTCCTTTTCTTCCTCGTAACCGGGATGTGTATCCTCCGCAATAACCGGCACTTTCTCTTTCGGCAGTATGATACGCACCGTCACGAAGTCGCCCTTCGAGGCATGGTTACGGGTGATGAAGTTGTTTTCACGCAGTCCTTTCCGGGTAATCAACTCTGATTTCACACGGTTGGAACGTGTCCCGGCGATAGCGAGGCTTGCCCGTTCCGACTTGCCGGAGTTACAGTATCCGTCCACGTAAAGAGGCAGCCGTCCCTCCACTATATCCGGTTTGTTACTTTCGATACACTCCAGAAGACGCGCAAGTTCTTTGCCATTGTCATTCCATGGCACATAGAACATGTCTTTTCGCGGCACGAAGCGGAAAGTGTAGACCGTGTCGGTTTTCTGCTGCGCAAAAGCAGGAAAAGCTGCCGATGCCAGCCACGAAAACAAAATGAAGAATAAGATTCTTTTGCTCATTTTTATATGCTTTTTTATTTCCAATTAGGAATATCAGCATACAAAATAAGCGAATAGATTTTATTCTGCCCGATTCTTGCCTATAAAAATTGTCTCAATTGTCAGAATCGCACATCTTTGTGGTTTAGAACATTTCAGTTTTGTCGTTCAGACTATTTTTTGTCGTTTAGGTTATTTCTATTGGGCATAAAGCAGTGCATTATTCCGCCTCTGTTTTCCTCCATTTGGCAGGAGTACAGCCTGAATTTTCCTTGAACAGCCTGATGAAATGGCTTGGGGACAGAAAGCCGGATCTTTCAGAAATGTCAGCAACCGTCAGCCTCGGATATTGCGCAAGCAGGCGTTTCGCATAATTGATGCGGAGACCGGTAATCCAATCGCGGAACGATGCACCATACGTCGTTTTGATATACTCAGACAGATAGGTGCGGTTAGTCTGGAGCATATCAGCAAGTTTCTTTATGGTAAGGCCGGACTGGATATAACCCTCCGCATCAATCCAGCCGTTTATTTTCTCCGCCATTTCGGAACGGTATGACGGGTTCTCCAGTTTCTGTATCTGTTCCAGTTTGGTGTCACACGGGTCTTCCTCTTCAGAAATCATACCATCTTCCATTGCGGTTTCCACCTGTTCGTAAAACAGCAGATAATTCTGGTAGCAATGGTAGAGATAGACGTAAAACGGAATTGATGACAGAATCCATATATAAACGTATTCATCAGGCAAAAATGTAAGCAATCCGCATCCAACTCCGAAGATAAGAGCCCAATAAGTAAAGATGGACAGCCATTTTATATATGCGCCTATATCATCGGCATGTGTGTCATCGAAAATCCGGACAGCCCTGCGGTATGCGACAATGACTCTGCGAGACAACACCAGTCCGTAAACCACCAGCCATGCTGCCAAAGCCAGCAAAGTGCTTTTCTGCACTATTCCATCCGGAAACAACAACAGGACAACCCCGGAAAGTCCGGAGAAGATGATCCATAGAATGATATGCGTCCGAATCCTTTTCCGTGTGATATAGAAACGGTCAAGCAGTGTTATCAATGCTGAACTGAAAAGGTAGTAGCACAGAAAATAGGTGGACAGATTCATCAATATGGCTGCATGGACATTTTTGAACCTTATCCCGAAGAAGAAATGTACCGAATAGTTTGCCGCAAGCAATAACAACGCCATACCCATTATCCGCCGGGAGCGTAGGTAATTCTCAAAAATGGCCTTTTCCGGGGTTTGGGCCAGCAAAAAATAAAAGCCGAAGAACAACATCAACGGCAGCGCAATACAAAGTGAATAACTGTATATAGATGGTTCCATTTTATTATGCCTGACTATTTTGGTTGCAAAATTAGCGAAAATACTGAAAATATGGCGGATTTGCCGTGACGATTTACTTTCAACACCCTATTCCTTGATATAAATTGGAGGATTTTACGTATGGAATCCCTGTTATACCATATTGATGGAAAAAGGCAGGAAAAGGAACGGTATATTCCCAATCCTGCCATACATATCCACACTCGTTCACATTTTTATTCCTTTCGGTTTGCATTCGTCACGAACGTTGAATCCCGGCCGTCCGATAACGACATGGTCGGCAATGAAATTCCCAGACGGACTTCGGTCATTCGCCGGGCTGCGTATCAGCGGAGCTTCTTCGGTGGGTTGTGACGGTACGTTCCGTACACCTTCCGTATCCGGCTTGACCTCCTGCCCGTCATTCTCCTTTTCGGCGACTTCGGGCGTGGGCGGCGCAAGCTCCAACTGTATCTTGCGGTCGAGCGCGGCAAGTTCGAACTTCAGCTGTTTCAACTCGTCCTCCTTCTTCCACACCTTGCCGGCTATCTCCTGCAACTGCGGTATCTCCTTTTCCAGCACCTCGTTCTTCGCCCTGTACTGGTCGATGGTGGAAGGTATCTTCTCCAACGCGTTCAGGAAGTTGCGTGCGGCGGCCACCGGGTCAGCCATCGCCAGATGCCCGTTGTTGTAGGTGTACTTGTAGTTCCCCTCCACCACGAAACGGTTGTCGGTAAACTCCAGCCCCTCTTTGAGCATCCTCTCGCTGACCACCTTTATCGGGAAACCGTAAAGTTCCCCGACAAGATTGTACAGTCCGCCCGTCGTAGCGTTCCTTGCTATCTCCTGCAAACGCTTTCCGATAACCTTCTCATCCGAAGAAGAGACGCCGTCCACCTTGACCGCATTCAGGCGGTTGCCCTCCTTGTCGGTCTTGACGACGGAAAGGAAACGGTTCCAGTCCTCCGTCATGGCATTGATGACCGCCGTGTTGTTGCGAAGTTCCCCCGTCTTGGCTTCCAATTTGAACTCCGAATCGCGCTTGCCCTTGCCAAACGACTTGCGCTCACCTTCGAGCGATGCGATTTTCTTCTCCAATTTCGCCTTGTCGAGCAGGTCGGTGTTGCCGGAGAGCAACGCCATGTACTCCGAGAAGTTCATGCCCGACTTCTCGTCCATAGCCCCCTCGTCGATGGTACGCGCTCCCAACGCCCCGCTTTTGAGCTGCGAGATGAACGTCTGCTTGCAGTGCAGGAGGTTGAACTTGTAGCTGTCGAGCGACTTCTCCACGGCATAGATGATGACATCCACGTTGTTCCCGGCAAAATGCTTGGCAATCTCGTTGCCCGCCCTGACTCCCCGTCCGTCCCTCTGTTCGAGGTCGGACGGGCGCCACGGTGTATCGAGGTGATGGATGGCGACACACCTTTTCTGCGCGTTCACGCCCGTTCCGAGCATACTCGTGGAGCCGAACAGCACACGCACCGTCCCGGCGTTCATGGCGTCTATCACCGCCTTGCGCGCCTTGTCGGTCTTGCACTCCTGAATGAAGCGGACTTCGTTTGCCGGTATGCCGTAGTCCTCCGTCAGCTTGCGTTTTATCTCAGAATAGACATTCCATCCCTCGCCCGGCCGGTACGTCCCCAGGTCCGAGAACACGAACTGCGTGCCCTTGTGCGCGTCGTATTTGTGGTAATACTCCGCAAGCATCTTGGCGCAATGCGAAGCCTTGTTGTCGGGATGGTCTTCGTAATGCGGGTCTATCATGCGCATATCGAGTGCCATTTTCCGTGCGTAATCGGTGGCGATGAGCATCTTCGCCTTTTCCTCCGTTTCCGACAGCGGTTCTCTGCCGAGCAGCGTGGCGTCGCCCGTCTTGGCGAACTGCATCAACTGCTTGATAAAGTACTCTTGGTCGGGCGTGGGCGGGATATGGTGCAGTATCTCGTTCTTGTGCGGACGGTCCACGCCCACGTCCTCCGCCGTGCGGTAGTCGGTAATCTCGTTGTAGAAGGCGGCAAGCTCCGGCACCTTGATGAAGTATCGGAAACGCTCCTTCTGCACGATGTTGTTGGTCACGTTGAACTCGAAGTCGGTCGTCTTCTTGGCGAAGATGGCCGCCCATGCGTCGAAGCACCGGATGTCCTGCCTCTCCAGTTCCTTCGGGCGCAGGTACTTGAAGAGCAGGTACAGCTCCGTCAGCGAGTTACTGATGGTCGTGCCGGATAGGAAGGTGGCCCCCAAGTCCCTGCCCATGCGCTCCTGTATGGTGCGTATGGCAAAGAGCATGTTCAGGGCCTTCTGGCTTCCCTCGCTGTTTCCCAATCCCGCCACACGGTCGTGGCGCGTGTTGAAAGTCAGATTCTTGAACTGGTGGCTCTCATCTATGAAGATGTGGTCGATGCCCATCTGCTTGAAGTCCACCACGTCGTCCGTGCGCGATTGGATGGCGTGTTCCACCTTTTCCAGTTTCGCTATAAGGTTGTGCTTGCGCTTCTCCAATCCTTTCAGCATGGCCCTCGACACGCTCCTGCCCTGCTGCCGCAGGACTTCGAGGTTTTCCTCCACCGTGTCAAGTTCCGCCTGCAATATCCGCTGCTGCAACTCCGGCGACTGCGGAATCTTGCCGAACTGGTCGTGCGACATGATGACGCAATCGTAGTCGTTGTTCTTGATGTTGTTGAAAAAACGCACGCGGTTGGCAGTCGAGAAATCCTTTTCCGAAGCGTAGAGAATCCTCGCATTAGGATATGCCGCCTGATAAGTGGCTACTATCTCCGCCACGTTCGCCTTCAAGCCGATAATCATCGGCTTGTGCGCCAAGTTCAGACGCTTCATTTCATGCGCTGCAATACACATTATCAGTGTTTTACCTGTTCCAACTTCGTGGTCACAGATCCCGCCTCCGTTCTGTTTTATCATCCAGACGCAATCCTTCTGCGACGGATAAACGCTTTGAATACCCCGGCTTGCCAATCCTTTCAGATTGAGGTCGGGAAACGTCTGGTGCGAACCGTCATACTTCGGTCGCACGAAACAGTTGAACTTGCGGTTGTACATTGTCGTCAGCCGTTCCTTGAACTGCGGCGACTGCTCTTCCAGCCATTCCGAGAACCCGTTACGGATTTCGTCAATCTTGGCGTTGGCGAGCTGTATGCCCTCGCTGTCGCGCACCTTGATGTCATTGCCATGCTCATCCTTGCCGATGGACTTCATCATGTCGGGGCAGGTGTTGTGCAGGGCGTGTTTCAACAGGTGCATGCCGTCATAGTTCCGGTAATAGCCCTTCACTAAAAACTCGTCCGTGATTTTCATGGTGCGGTAGCCGCACGCCACCGAATACTCGTCCATGCTTGCGGAGTAGGCGATTTTCACGTCCGTGTCGAAAAGATGGCTCATGTAGGCGGCGTACACGCCCGTCGGAATCCAGCGTTCCCCGAAATTGAAGTCGAGGTCCTCGAAGGCGATGCGCGGCGGCTCGGCTTCTTTCAGAGCCAACAACGCCTGCTTCACTTCCGGCATACGCCCGTTTTCTGGGTTGTCACCCATCCATGCCTTGATGCGCTCCGCCTTCTCTATCACGTTCCCGGCGATGAACCTGTCCTTTATCTCGTAACCGGTTACGAGCGGGTTGTAGAAGATGCGTCCTTTGAGGGCGTCAAGCAATCCCTCTTCCGTGCTGTCGGTTATCTCCCGCATATAGTCGAGATTGACCGTGCCGAACTTGTTGAGCGATGCGGAGAGTGCCTCTTCGGGAGAGCTTACGTTGGCATGGCTCTCCACAGAGAAGGAAACGGGACGCTCGAAGATGTCCGCCTTGACGAACCTGCCGTCCTCCGCACGTTCCAGCGAAAGGATGTCGCGCCCGGCGGCATCCATCATCAACAGTTTCACGTTCTGCTTGGCATTGAGGTTGCCGTAGCGCATGACAAACTCATCGTAGCAGGTGTTCAACGCTATGCGTTGTGCAGACCCTTCATCGTGATACTCCGCCTCGTAGCGGTAAAGCCGCTCGTATGAATCACGGAGTGACACATACAACATCGCTTTCTCCTTCTGGTAGCCAGTCAGGTCAAGCGGTTGGAATGTCGCGCCGTAAGGCGTGAGGTCTTTCAAATAACCGAGATTGCGTGAAGCATCCAGTACCATAGAGCCGTCACGATAGTGCGGCTCCAGCATGCCGTTGAACGGACGGGGAGAAAGGTCGAGAGGTTCCTCCTCCGGTTTTTCCGCTTCCATTTCGGGGAAAAGGGAGGTTGCAGCCGTTTCCGTTGCGTGAGCGGCAGGAGTGGCGGCAACTTCCGGCTGCGTTTCGGGTTGCCGTGTTTCCTGCTCCGGTGCGGCTTTCACGTCCGGGACATGCTGCCGTTTCTCCTGATGCTGTGCCGCCAGCCTGCGAAGCTCCTTGCGTCGCTCCGGCGTGAGGTCCATCATCATTTCATAGAAGCCGTTGATGGGCGGATTGGTGTCCCAATCCAAAGTAGCGTAAATATCATCCGGATCGGCTTTGGCTGCGACACTCACCGGCTTTGTTTCATGGCTGTCCCTGCTTTCCGTCGGCGGTGCGGCAGACGGCTGTGGCGGTGCGGTCGTAACCTTCGGCGTAACCTGCGCCTGCGGTTTGGGAGGCATACGTCTTGCCGGGCTTTCCTTTTTCGCCGTCTTTTTCTTCTTGGAGGGTGCTTCCTGCTTGCGTACCTCCTCGGTCATGCCCCAGAGGTCGAGCAGGGAGAGCTGCACGCCCTCCGAATAATCGGGACGGTGCGGCTCTATCTCCGGCTTTTCTTCCTCCGGCTGCGGTGTTACCGCTTCGGGCTTGGCTGCCATTTCATTACGTGGCTGTATCTCAGGAGTGACAACTGGTATGGAAATGGTTTCCGTAACCGTGCTTTTCCCCTGTGCCGGATGCAGGCTGTACATTTCATACAGTTCTTTGTCAAACTGATGCAACTCGATTTTCAGATGTTCCCGCAAGTCCTCCGCCATTTGCCCGATGCCGCCCCGGTGCAGGAGTTGATAGGCAGGTTTCCCGTAAGGGTCTGTGCCTCTGATTAAATCCGTATTGGAAAGAGAGCTGATGCTCCATACATACCCGTTCACCGAAGTGCCGATGGGCGTCTGTTCGGTCTGCATGAAAAGTTTCTCGTTGTAGTACAGTTCCCCGTTCTTTCCGCTGTTCTTTTGCAGGATAATCAGGTCGCTGCCCACCTCCGTACCCGCGTTGTCCGTGAAGAGATTGTTCGGCAGGCGTGCGACACCCACCAGATTGGCATTACGCATCATATACTCGCGTATGGGTGCGTTGGACGGTGCGTCCAGCACCCCCTGCGAGGTGATGAACGCCACGATGCCGCCCTCACGCACAGCGTCAAGGCTTTTCAGGAAGAAGTAGTTGTGTATTGCCTTCGGTGCGGAACGCCTTGCCGGGTCTTGGCTTCCTGTAAACTCCGGGTCGAACACAGCCACGTCGCCGAACGGGATGTTCGAGATGGCAAGGTCGAAATAATCCGTGAAGGGCTTCTCTATCTTCTCGAATCCCTGCACCCTTACCTTTTGGTCGGGATGCAGGTGTCCCAATATCTTGCCCGTCATCAGGTCTTTCTCGAAAGCCATGATGTCCGCGTCCGGCTTGTTGTCCAGCACGGCATCCACGAATGCGCCCACGCCCGCCGACGGCTCCAGCACCCGGTCGGGGCGTATGCCGTGTTCATGCAGCACGTCTGCGATAGTGCCGGTTATCTCCGGCGGGGTGTAGAAGGCGGTCAGCACGGACTGCTTCATGGCATCCACGTACCGCTTGTACTCCGTTTCGTCCTTGCTGTTCTCGCGCACCAGTTTGTGCAGCTCCACCGTAGGGGCAAACAGTTCGAGGTCGGATTTCGCCCAATGGACGGCATCCGTCAGTTCCTTGGCGGGGTTCAGTATGCACTTCAGCCCTCCGAAACCGCAGTAACGCTCCAGCAGCAGCCTTTCGCGTGCGGTGGGGGTGCGCTGTTCCCTGTCAAGGATGAACGCCGTCCGTATCGCCTCGATGTTGTCCCGCAGTTTCTGTTTGCGGTTAAACGCCATACTTTTCGATGTAAAGCACGACGGTTCCCGTCAGCTCCGTGCGCAGCAGGTCATATTCGGGCGACAGGGCGAAGTCGTCGTCCGAAAGGTCGTAAATGGAGAACACCGCATCCACGAGCGGAAGCAGTTTTTGGATGAAGGCTTCCCGTTTTTCCTCCGGCACTTCGTCGGCAAACTCTGTTTCCACGACTTCGCGGAGGATGGCGTACTTGGAATAGTGCAGCCCGCCCAGCAGGACATTCATCGCCAGCTCCTGCGCACCCTCGGCGGGATAGCCGTCAAGCCGCGCCTGTTCATACGTTTCGGCGGCACGGTCGGCACGCTCACGGATGAAGGCGGTATCAGTCGCTTGTTCAAACCTGTTCGTGTGGAGGTAGTCCAGCAGGTACAGACCGTAATAGGAAAAGTCGGTCTGACCCTCGTTTTTCTTCTTGTTGTTCATTACTTTGGATTTAGCGGATTGATAATTAACGGGATAATCGGTTGGAAAAAGGAAGAAAAAGGCACTCGGTATCCCTCCGAGTGCCACCACTAAATCCAAAGTATGAGTGTAATCCGGTATCGAAGAACAATTCATTACTCTGAACCAGTGGCAAAGTTACTATTATTTCTTCCGTCCTGAAAATTTCTTGCTCGTTTTCCTTTCGGGGAACACAAAAGTCGTGTTAAACTCCCCGTCAAAGGCGACTATGGCATCGAAGCTCTTGCTCTGCTTGCTCTTGAAGCCTTTGAGCAGCTTCGTGTGCCCGTCGGTGAGCAGGTCTTTGATCTCGTCATCGGAAAGGGTGCGGTTCGCCTTCAGCCGGAACACGGGCAGCCCGCACTCCGCGTTGTCGCAGCGTACCACCTTGCCGTAGAACTGCATCCTGCCCGTTCCGCACTTGGGACACGCACAGCCGGAATCCTTGTGTGAGAAGAGTTTGTCGCACGAGAGCAGTTCGGAGGTGATTTCACGTGTGTACGCCTCTATCTCCCTGCGGAAGGTGTCAGCGGGCAGTTCCCCGCGCTCGATGCGTGCCAGATTCTTCTCCCATTCGCCCGTCATGGCTACGTCGGCGATGCGCATCGTCTTCACGACCGAGTAGAGGGCAAGCCCTTTTTCTGTCGGCACAAGCGATTTCTTGCAGCGTTCCATGTAGCCGCGCTTGAAGAGCGTTTCGATGATGGCGGCACGGGTGGCGGGCGTGCCGATGCCGCAGTCCTTCAAAGCCTGACGGAGTGCGTCGTCCTCTATGTCCTTGCCCGCCGTTTCCATAGCCGAGAGCAAGGTTGCTTCGGTATGCAACGGCTTGGGTTTGGTCTTTCCCTCCGTGATGGAACAGCCTTTCAACGTCAGCGTGTCGCCTTCCCGCCAGCCGGGGATGGCGGTTTCTTCCTTGTCCTCCTCACCATATACGGCACGCCATCCGGCTTGCCTGATGACGCTGCCTTTCACCGTGAACTCCACTCCGGCACACTCCGCCGTGACGGTAGCGGTGTCCTTGACGCATTTCTCGGAGAACGCCTCGATCATGCGCCCGGCAACCATCTGATAGACGGTGCTGTCCTCTTTGGAGAGGAACAGCGGCTTCTCGCCAGTGACGAGCAGGGCGTGGTGGTCCGTCACCTTGCCGCCGTCCACACTGCGGCGTGTCGGCTGCGCTTTCGGCTGCACCTTGCCTTTCCATTCGGGCAAAGCCCCGATGAAGGCGAGCAGCTTGGGGATTTCGGCGAACACGTCTTCGGGGATGTAGCGGCTTCCGGTTCTCGGATAGGTGATGAGCTTCTTCTCGTAGAGCTTCTGCGCGATTTCAAGCGTCTGTTCCGCCGTGAAGCCGTACTTGGTGTTGGCTTCCTTCTGCAAGGTAGTGAGGTCGTACAGCAGCGGAGTGTCCTCCGTATTCTCCTTGCGCTCTGCTTTGGTGACGGTGGCTGTGCCTGCTTCCTTTACCTTATTATATAGTGCAGTCGCAGGTTCTTTCTCTTTCCATTTTTCGGAGGAGGAGAATTTCACTGTCCCGTTATTATTGCCGTCCACGGCGATATGGAGCTGCCAGAAGGCTTCGGGCGTGAAACGGCGGTTCTCCCGGTAGCGTTCGCACACCATTCCCAACGTAGGGGTCTGCACTCGCCCGACAGAGTATGTGCCGTGTCCAGCGGCGATGGAGAGTGCCTGCGTGCCGTTGATCCCCACGAGCCAGTCTGATTCGCTCCGCGCTTTGGCGGCAAGATAGAGGTTGTCGTACTTGCCTCCATTTTCGAGGTTTCGCAACCCCTCGCGGATAGCCTTGTCGGTGAGCGAGCTTATCCATAGGCGCACGAAAGGGGTGGTGCATCCGGTGTAATGGTAGAGATAGCGGAAGATAAGCTCACCCTCTCGCCCTGCATCGGTCGCCACGATGATCTGCTCGCTTTTGTTAAATAGGGTGGCGATGATTTTTATCTGTGACACCACGCCGCTGTCGGGCTTGTAGCCTTTCTCCGTCTTTACCTGTCGTGGAATGAGCGTAAAAGAATCAGGGATAATCGGGAGGTTGTCACGGACGAATCCGCGCACGCCGTAGCCGTCGGGCATGGCGAGCTGCACGAGGTGTCCGAACGCCCATGTCACGGCGTAGCCGCCACCCTCGAAATATCCTTCCTCTCTCTTTGTCGCGCCCACGATGCGGGCAATCTCACGTGCCACGGATGGCTTTTCTGCAATGATTGTCTTCATGTTTTCTTGCTGTCTGATTGTTTACTTTTACTTGTTACTTTGGATTTAGTGGCGGACACCGGATTATATCCTCATGCCCTTGCTTTTT
>OJOU01000829.1_pt1 | contig 11328 bp, 10 predicted proteins | sample 1598291 | NCBI WGS metagenome assembly OJOU01 (sample SAMN03922470, study PRJEB24848) | human gut metagenome | isolation source: stool sample | host: Homo sapiens | place: Germany | collected 2010-11 | reverse complement strand
GGAAAGCTACTATCGGCACGTGATTGCAGAAAAGTTCGCTTACGAGAAGCGGCTGATTGTATCTACTTTGAAACAACATGGAATCTATTCTTTATTAACTACACCGGAGAATCTTTCGATTGATGTGATTAATAAGTATCTGGAGATGAAGTCACGACAACTACTATGATAAGTCTTTTATAATTTGTTCAACTGTCTCTTTTAAAGGAGGAAGATGTTTTCTTCTTTAAGCGTATATTCCATCTCTTGCTATTCTTTGGGAAATAAGTGAACGGAGGTTTTTACGCAAACGAAGGAGGTCTATTTTGCAGTTACATATACGTTCCAGTTCTTCTTTAATATCAAACATAATAAAAGGGTCCGGATCCTTTAGTTCAACAAAAACATCCAAATCACTCTCTTCATGTTGCTCTCCACGGGCAACAGAACCAAAAATACCAATAGAAATAATTCCATATTTCTCGGCAAACTGTTGTTTGAATTGGCGAATTTTTGTAAGATATTCATTGGTTGTTTTCACTTTTCTATCCTCCTTTCATACAAAAATAGTAAAAAATGGGAAGAAAACAAAAGGATTCTCTTAAAAACAGATTATCCTCCTATAGCTTTCCGTGTTTCCACAAAGAAGAATATAGCCATTCCAATGATGATAATTCCCAGTATCCCATAGAAGAGTCTTGCTCGGTTGCGTCCTACATTCCGGACAATGGTTTGTGCGTTGCGCGTTGTAAAGAACCAGTCCCAGTTCAGCAATGATGCCAGCAGGGAGACGATTCCTGCCAGCGCAAAGATTCCTTGTACGATATATTGTCCGGTCATAGTCTGATTACTCTATTTCCGTTTTCCAGTTCTTCAATCGTTACTTTTACGGCATTTCCCGGAAGTAGTTCTTCTACCAGTTCCGGCCATTCGATAAAGCAGAGAGCGCCACTGTAGAAATAGTCTTCGTAACCCATGTCGTACACTTCGCTTAGCTTCTTGATGCGGTAAAAATCAAAGTGATAGATTAACTCTCCGGTTTCGTCCGAACGGTATTCGTTGACAATAGCAAAAGTAGGAGAAGTGATAACATCCGTTACGCCCAATGCTTCGCAAAGTGCTTTGACGAATGTCGTTTTGCCGGCACCCATCTTTCCGTATAAAGCAAATACAGTGTTGTCGCCCATAGCAGCGATAAATTCACGGGCTGCTTCATGGATACTTTCCAGTGATTGAATTTTGATTTCCATATACTATCTATTATTATGACTTTTTCCTGCAACAACTCTTTCCGATTTTACAAACGGCGTAAATCAAGATAGAGAAGAATATGATGGAAGCTCCCGAAGGGACTTTCCAGTGATAAGAAATAAATAATCCACCCAAGCAGCCCAAGAAACCGATGCCGATTGATAACCAGATAATCTTCTTGAAACTATAGGTGAACAAGTTGGCTGTCATCTGTGGAATGGTGAGAAGAGAAATGGCCAATACGATGCCTACCATTCGCAGGCAGGCTACAATGGTCAGTGCGATGAACATCATCAGTACATATTCAAAAATCTCTACCGGAATCTTTTGCGAACGTGCAAACTCACGGTCAAAGGCAATATATACGATAGGGCGGATAAACAGATAAAAGAATCCGGTCAGTATGAGTGCCAATATGCCGAGCATCCATAAGTCGATTTGGTTGATGGTCAGTATATTGCCGAAGAGGTAAGCCGACAGGTCGGGCGCAAATCCCGGTGACAGGAAGCTGAACATAATTCCGAGTGCCATCCCTAACGTCCAGAATACTGCAATGGCAGAATCTTCGCGCATATCTTTCCGTCTGCTAAGCCATTCGACGCCAAAAGCAGATAATACCGAGAATACGGCTGCCGATAGTATCGGGGAAATTCCGGCAAACAATCCTAACCCGATTCCTCCGAAAGAAGCATGAGTGATTCCTCCGCTGATAAATACCAGGCGGCGGGTTACAATATATGTACCGATAATCCCACAGGCAATGCTTGCCAGCAGACTTCCCAATAGGGCGTGTTGAAAGAATGTATATTGTAGTAAATCCATCACATCACCTGTCATCTGCCTTTTTTACTTCTATGTTTCTTCTTTCTCCGATAATCAGAAAAACTTCGTCTTTGAGATCATCCGGTAGTTCAATGCCACGGAGCTGAAGGCTACGTACCCATCCGGCCACTTCTACATCCAGTGTCGTATACAATACATCCCGAAACATTTCTGTTTCTTCTTCTGTATACGCATCTCCTGCCTTGCCAATGAACTGGTCCAGTTCTTCGTCATCGTAATATTCTATCTTTTTGCTGACAGCTGCCAGCAGGCTATCCCGTTCGCATACTTCGTGTTGTCCGCAGCATTCCACATCTACTTCCTTCACTTCCGGCATACGGTCCAGTTCGCCCTTTTCTATTTTCTTTTGCAGTCTTTTGTTGCGGATAATTCCGGCTATCAGCGCAATGACACCCAGCAACACCAGACTTATAATAAGTATCCACATGACAATATAACAGTTACCAATCAATTTTGTGCAAAGTTACTTATAAATTTGTATTCTATCGTGTATGCTATCTATTTCTTTCGTACTTTTGTATGTTACTAACTCAAATATAAGATGAAAAGACAGAGTATATTATTCGTTCGGAGTATGTGGGTGGTTATCTTATTCACTACCCTTGCTGCCTGTAAAGATACGGATAACAGAGTGTTTGGAGATGATTTTGAATTTCCGGCATTGACAGATGAAAACACGATTCGCTTTACAGTGAATGTTGTAGGAGACTGGCGGCAGTTGGACATTGTAGCAAGTGGGGGACGAATGGTGATAGATTGGGGAAACGGTCGTATACAGAAAATAGAAGACCCTTCTTCAATGAGTGGCGGAGTGGTATATAGATATGGAAATAAAGGATTATATGAAGTGAGGATTTGGGCTGAAGAGCTGCAGCTTATCGATATAAGTGGTTTGCTTCTTCCTTTGAGTCATCTTTATTTGGGAAATATGCCGCGAATGAAATCTCTGGCTTTGAATAGCATTTCTGATACTCGCGAATTGGACTTGAATACCTTCTGTCCTAATGTGGAAAGTATTAATATCGGTAGTTTCGCTGATTTGGAGCATTTGGAGATTGAGGATTGTTTCCGATTGCGATCTATACAAGTTTATTCTAATCCAAAATTGACTTCAATAGAGTTTGGTAGTCATCCGGAAGCGGAAAGTTTATATTGTTCTTATAATGGTTTTTCTTCCCTTTCCCTTAAAAGCTTGCCGGCATTGCGCGATATTGATTTGAGTTCTAATGAAGTATTGTCACATCTGGAATTGAACGAGAAGACTTCAATTTCTGCGATATTGATACAAGGATGTGCTTTCCAATCAATTACTGATATATTGAAATGTTGCCCTTCTTTAAGGGAATTAAGTTGCTCATACAACAAATTGACCGAACTTGATCTGTCCGATAACTCTAATATTAGTGAATTGCGTTGTGAACATAATCAGCTAACTCGTTTAATGGTACCGCAAGGAAGTCTGTTAGAACATCTTTATTGTCACTCGAATCAATTGGATGAGGATGCCTTGAATACACTGTTTGATTCCTTGGGGCAAGTGCTGGAACCTGCTATTTATTATCCGACTCCTCCCCGCCAATATCGGATTTCTTTTAATGATAATCCGGGAGCAGATGATTGTAATAGAAATATCTTGAATGATAAAAACTGGATAGTTGAAAATAAGTAAAGTATGGACGATTGTTTCTTAAATCTTATATACATCATGAAGAAAAACATTCTGCTTCTCTCTTTTTTGTGTAATTTTTCATTGTTGTTATCTGCCCAAACTAACGTAGAAAAAGGGTTGCAGAGTATCAACCGTTCCTCTGCCGAAGCTACTATCAACTTTTTGGCTAGTGATGAATTGCAAGGCCGTGAGGCAGGTTTTCATGGTTCACGTGTGACCTCGGAGTATATTGCTTCTTTATTACAATGGATGGGAGTATCACCTTTGGCTGACAGCTATTTCCAGCCTTTTGATGCTTACCGTAAAGAACGTCAGAAAAAAGGACGTCTGGAAGTGCATCCTGATTCCATAGCAAAACTGAAACAGGAAGTTCATCAGAAGCTTTCCATGAGGAATGTATTGGGAATGATTCCTGGTAAAAATACCAAAGAATATGTGATTGTGGGGGCGCATTTCGACCATTTAGGTATTGATCCTGCACTCGATGGCGACCAAATATACAATGGTGCTGACGATAATGCTTCCGGTGTATCGGCAGTGCTGCAAATAGCAAGAGCCTTTTTAGCCAGTGGACAGCAACCCGAAAGAAATGTAATCTTTGCTTTTTGGGATGGAGAAGAAAAAGGACTGCTTGGCTCTAAATATTTTGTACAAACTTGTCCTTTCCTATCTCAAATCAAAGGCTATCTGAACTTTGACATGATTGGCCGTAATAACAAACCTCAACAGCCTAAACAGGTCGTTTATTTTTATACAGCCGCCCATCCGGTCTTTGAGGATTGGTTGAAAGAGGATATCAGAAAATACGGTTTGCAATTGGAACCGGATTACCGCGCCTGGGAAAATCCGATAGGAGGAAGTGATAACGGTTCGTTTGCCAAAGTAGGTATTCCGATCATCTGGTATCATACGGACGGGCATCCTGATTATCACCAGCCTTCCGATCATGCCGACCGATTGAATTGGGATAAGGTCGTAGAAATCACCAAAGCCTCTTTTCTCAATATGTGGAAGATGGCAAATGAGAAGTCTTTTTAATGAAGCAGATAAAATACAATCCTGATAATTAGCGGGAAAAGTCAGGATTGTATTTCTTATTTTTTGAGTATTCTTTTTAAATAGTCGATAGGTGGCAAATTCACAGTCTCAAAACTTCCTTTATAAAATACAGCAAAATTATTAAAAACACACGGTAACTCTTTTGCTTTCTGTAGCGTATCTACTTGAATAAAAGAAACAGGGACATCATTTGTTTCACAATATTGTTTGATCATTTCAATGTATTTATAGATGTAGGGGCATTGCATATCATAATAAATCGTCAGTTCCTCACTTTCTATTTTCAGATTTTTGGCATTTGGCGCAAATTGCGGTACTGTTCCGTCGAAAGAAAGAGCAAGCAATTCATATCCGTTATCAGTAGTGTCAACCACCTCAAAACCAAATTTCTTTGCAAATGATTGGTCGGAAAGCCAGCTCTTCTGTTTTTTTGCCCCAAGCATACAAATGCCGGATCTACCTTTTTCTTTGGCATCGGCTATACAGTACTCTATTAATGCTTTCCCATATCCGTTTCCTCGGGGGCTACCTAGCACCCATAAACAATACAGATAATAATAGTTGTCGCCGATGACGGGAACCCAAGCTGTTTCAAGAGGGGCATATTCAATGAAAACCGTAGCTTTGGCGTTTAACTTTCTAAAGACATGGCCTTCATTCAGCCGGTCGGAAAGCCATTGCCGTTTTGCTTCAATACCAGGATGAGACTTTTTGCTGCGGATGATGCAGCATAAATGCTCATTAGAAAGATTTTCTGTTGTTAAGTTTGTAAAGTCAGTATTCATATACACCTTTGTTTCAAGTTAGATATTATCAATCGGATAGTGTAGTAATTGTAATACTTGATTAGCCCGGTTGACAGATAAGCAAATACAAATGTAGTGAATTTTGCGGATAATCTCTGTTGGGTGACTATGGAAATCACAAAGACTTTTTATACATCTGCAGAGGATGTTGAACGAGAACTCATGCGAATGTAAAACTTCATTGCCTAACTTAGGATTAGATTGACCGCAGTTCTACCTAATCTGGAGCGAGACAATGAAGTTTATAAAAATAAAAAGATAACAGATATATAATATTAAGGTCGATATATTTGTAAACTCAAAGAGTTGTTCTTTTATCTTTTTATTATTCTACAGGTTGTGCGCCAGTGTCGCCTTCAATCTTCCATCCCGGGTTCTGATAAACGACTGAACTTGTAAAATCATTCTTATCCGAGGCTGTCTGACGAAATACAGCCATACCTATCGGATTCAGATAATGAGCAGGTGTAAAGAGGAATCCCTTCTGCCCGGCAATCAGATTATTCTTCGTGATTTTTTCGTATGGAAGAATATATTTACTTAAATCAGGTGAGGACATATTACCTTCTGCCGGATCTACTTTACATAAATCTGCCAGTTGCGTTTCATAGTTGCTTCCCCAGTATAGCATACCTTCTACACGGTAAGGTTTGGATATCAACTGGTCGCATGCACGCCAGCGTTTCAAGTCTTCCCAGCGCAAAGCTTCTGCACAAAGTTCGTTACGGCGTTCACGGCGGATATTATATAACGTCGCGTCTATCAATTGGCCATGAGAATAAGCACCGAAATCGCCTTTAGCCTCTTCGCTCATCTGTGTTGCAGCGATTGTCTTATTATAGTCTTCGTCCACTTTGGCGCGTCGGCGTAAAGCTTTCCAATATCCGTCGGCTGTTCCGTCGATTCTACCATTTTTTTCATACGAAGCTTCCATGTAAATCAACATGGCTTCTGCCGCACGGAAAACAATACCACCTGATGTTCCCGCACTATGGTCATTTGCCATGTGACTGGAGTAGTGTTTGCCTTTTTTGATGATGAATCCGGTTGTTGCCAAACTTCCTTTATCGCCATAAATGAAACGGATTGAGCAATAACTGGGAGTTCCGTCATCACCGTAATAATTCACATCACCTTTATTTTCAGTGTTGGCATCACTCGGCTTTTTGGTAAAGATAACAATGCGTGAATCACGATTCTGTAAAGTGGAATTTACTCCTTCTCTCTCCCAATCGGGATTATAACCGGAACCGGCTGCATAGATGGGAAGCCCATTGCGCATCAGGAACGAATTGACCATGCCACGAGTCCATCCGGAACCACCGCCATTGCGTGCCAACTCCATTTGCAAGTTGTTGGTTACCAATCCTTCCTTGAACTGTTTCCACATCAGTATTTCATCATATCCTTCCATGTTTTCATCGCAGAACATGGTGTAGTAAGGATTGATGGAAACCAGACTGGCGTTCATACCTTCGGGGGTATCGGTATTGTCTGCCAGTTTTCCGACGATATAGTCGCCTACCACTTTTGATGACTTCATTGCTTCATCAAGAAAATAAGCCACTTCTGTATCACTATTAAAACCGCTTACATCTGCGGGATTACCCGGCCATCCTTTTCCACCGGGTACAAAAGCTGTTCCTTTGTGATACTTTTCCCAAGTTGCTTCGAAGAGGGCAACGCGTGCACGTAACAAGTGAGCTACGTTTTTGCTGATGCGATTCTTGCCACCGGGACTTTTATCAAGCAACAATTCTGTTGCTTTTTGCAAATCGTCCAGAATGAAGCGTGCCACCTTATTACGCGGCTGGCGCTTGCTGGATTCCACCAAAGTCTCTTCTATGTCGGGCAATGCAGTAGTGATAATAGGTAGATCTCCTAAAGAAACCAATAATTTATAATAATTGTATGCCCGGATCACGTACATTTCTCCGATATAATGCTTCACATTATCCTGATTGCCGGTAATAGTGCCTGCTTCGAATTTCGGTAAAGTATTATCAAAGAAATAGTTGCAGGTTCGTATTTTGCTCCAGTCCCATTCGCCTTCACCTGACGGCACCTTCTTTTGCCCGGGTATCCAGAAGGCCGGTGAGTCACCACTGGCTTGGTTATCAGTATCATTATCTTTGCCGAAGAAATTGATGCCATACGCATCGGTCACTGTTTCAAATGGGTAAGCATTGATTGTGTATGCAGCCAGATCACTTTCGGATGCAAAATATTTTTCGGGAATTACTTTATCCAGTGGTTCCCTGTCGAGAAAATCATTGCAACCGGTCAGTCCGCCCAATAGCAATGTTCCTATTGTCAAAAGTTTAATATGTTTTTTCATAATCGTTTATCATTTAAAATGTTGCACTTAAACCGAATGATACAGTCTTGGATAGCGGATAGGTACATCCGTCCCAGTTGCCGATGCCAACAGTTTCGGGGTCAAACGTATCGGCCAGACTGGTAATAGTAAATAAATTCTCTGCTGAAACAAAGAATCGCAGATTGTTGACGCAGAATTTTTCTGTCAAAGATTTAGGTAATGTATAACCTAAAGTAACATTTTTCAGACGGCAGTAAGCCGCATTTTGCAAATATCGGGTCTGTGGATTACGGTTTCTATCATTCTCGAGAGGACGCGGATAATAACCACCCAGGTTAGCTCCTAGCGGATTAGTCGTATCTTCTCCGCGGAAATAGTCCAGATGAGGTTTGAAAAAGTTGGTTTGCCAGTAGCCTACTGCTCCCCAGAACATTGTAGAACCACTCCCCGGCATATAATCACGTTTCATCGTTCCTTGGAAAAATAATTTAAGGTCGAACCCTTTCCAGGCGGCATCCAGATTCAAACCAAAGTTGTAGCGTGGTGTACTGTTGCCTATTTTCTTCAAATCACCATGATCAGCCAGTGTTTTGTTACCTCTGCTGATCTGGCCGTCACCGTTCAAATCCGCATACATGATGTCACCTGCTCCCCAGCCGGAACCGAGTACATCCTGTGCGCCATTGGGCATACCGGCCAAATGATCTTTCATCTCTTGATCGGTCTTTGCGATGCCGATTGTTTGGAATCCCCATATATCACCTACGTGAGCGCCTGCATAATACGTATTATTATTGTCTTTATCTAAAATTGTGTTTGACGGATTGGGGTATTTATCAATAACCACTTGATTGTCTGACAAAGATAAGGTAACTCCATACTTAAAGTCGCGTATCTGGTCGCGCCAGTCCACCTGTATTTCCCAACCTTTGGAAGTCATATCGAGGTTGTTTACTTTGGGAACGGCAATGCCTAAGAGATTGGGTAGTTCGGGGGCGGGGCCTACCATGTTTTTAGATTTACGCTGGAAATAGTCGAATGTTACATTCAAACGATTGTTGAGCATAGATAAGTCGAAACCTAAATCCAGTGTTTGCGTCTTTTCCCATGTCAGTAAGGAAGATACCAGCGCAGATTCTTTGGAAATATTTGGTTTTACACCATTTACCAGCCAACTGCCTAGTGCGTAATTGCCCCATTGGTCTTTGTTAATATCAATAGTTCGATAGAATGGATACCAGTTATCTGTGTTTTGGTTGCCCAATTCACCCCATGAACCACGTATCTTGAATGTGCTGATTAAATCGGTCAGGTCTTCAAAAAATGCTTCACGGGCCATGTTCCATCCTAAGGAGAATGATGGGAATAGATTCCAGCGGTTATCTCGAAGGAAACGTGAGGTGCCGTCATATCTCATATTTACTTCAGCCAGATAACGTCCTTTGTAGTTGTAATTAACACGTCCGAAGAAGCCGGCTGTAGCCCATTCGGAGTACCCTCCTCTGTTTTGTGCATTTGTCTGCGTGGTGTTCAAGGTAGCCACTTCCGACATGATACCGTCTTGGGAAGCGGTAATATCACGTTGTTTGAATAGTTCGCTCTGAAAACCCAGCATCACTTTAAAGTTGTGCCCGCTTTCTAATGATTTGCCGTATTCGGTAAAGATGTTCGGATTGAAGAAATTACTCTTATAAGCATATTCTGTAACGCTGGAAGTTTGATTGGCAATAATGTAGGGATTTTTACTCACATCATAACCATAAACGGTTTGATAATCGGTATGGTCGAAATTATAGTTGGAACGGTAGTTCAATTCTACGTTAATTTTCCAGTCTTTGATGGGTTCCACGATGAAAGCAAGCTGGTGTGCCATCACGTCTTTTTGTGATTTATATCGGCCTCCTTCTGTTAATTGGTAAATCTTGGATTCGACAGTATAGAATCCGTTTGGGTCTACTACCGGAATGACAGGCCAGTAGCGACATACATCGAAATAGAATACATTACTTTTGATATCGCCTCCGGCAAATGAAGGAGCTTCATAATCCGTCCGGTTAAAACGCATACTATAACTTATTTTCAACCATTTGGTTAAGTCCGCATTGATTTTTGCAGTAAAGGAGTAGCGTTGTTTGTTATCATCTCCAAACTTCAAGAGACCTCCTTGGTCCAGATAATTCGCAGAAAGATAATATTGTATTTTATCCGTTCCACCATTTACGCTCAATGAATGCTCGTGGGTAAAGCTATTACCAAATAACGTTTTTAACCAGTCGGTATTGCCGGTAGGCATCACGTCTTGCCGTTGGGGATCATCGAATGAATTCCATCTTCCCGCATCGGTCGGCCACATATATTGTGTGCTTTTTCCTGCTTGAAAATCCAGAATTTGTTGAAGTTTGGTGGCGCTATACATGGGAGTCTGTCCACCATTAGTTAACTGGTCATTGACTGCCAGAGCAAAATTGTATGAATCTGCCATTTCAGGCATATTCAAGGGAGATACAAAACGGAAGTTGTTATTATAGTTAACTACCGTTTTTCCCGACTTACCTTTCTTTGTTGTAATCAGGATGACCCCCCCTGGTGCCCGCGAGCCATAAATGGAGGAAGCGGCTGCATCTTTCAGTACAGAAATATTCTCAATGTCCTGTGGATTGATAGCGTTCATGTCTCCCTCCATACCGTCAATGAGCACCAATGGTTCTACCTTTGAACCAGCTCCAATTGTTCCAACACCACGAATATTGAATTTTTTGTCTGAACCTAAGGAACCACCACCATCACCAGTAGAGATATTCATACCCGGAACCATACCTTGCAAAGCTTCTATGGTAGAGTTAACGGGACGTGCCGAAATTTCTTTTGCTCCTACCGTAGATACAGATCCTGTTACATTCACTTTCTTTTGTGTGCCAAAAGCAACCACAACAACTTCATCCAATGTTTGTGTATTGTCTTTAAGGATGATATTCAATGATTGTCCTGTGAATTTGATTTCTTGAGTCTGATAACCAACAAAAGAGACTACAATAATATCTCCGGTTTTTACATTGTTTAAAGAGAAGTCACCGTTGATTCCGGTGATTGTACCGTTCGTCGTACCTTTGGCTACGACGGATGCACCGATGATGGTTTCACCTGCTGCATCTTTTACTACACCCTTACAAGTAGTACCCTGTTGTACAACGGAAACTTTTAGAGTGCTTTCACCAGTTTCCGGATAAGCTGCTTCTACTGACATTGTCAGTAGGAACAACAACATACTAACTGACTTTAGTTGTTTTAACATAGCATTGAATTTAGAGTTTTTCCTAGAATCCGGAATTACTTTTAATAAGTTCTTTCAGAACTTATTCCTGTCTCTTATACACATCTCCGAGCCCCCACGAGACGGACTC
>OJOU01000826.1_pt1 | contig 11363 bp, 10 predicted proteins | sample 1598291 | NCBI WGS metagenome assembly OJOU01 (sample SAMN03922470, study PRJEB24848) | human gut metagenome | isolation source: stool sample | host: Homo sapiens | place: Germany | collected 2010-11 | reverse complement strand
TATAGCAGAACTGTAAAATATAAAAGAGGTTGTGCCAACGTTTTGACACAACCTCTTTTTCACACACAGTAAATCATAGTTAGGTTATCGGATCGAAGAAGTGGAGTGTACATCCTTCGCAGCTTCCGGCACACCTACCGGATGATCCAGATCAAGAACGATCACTCTTCCTTCTCCATGTTCTCTTGAATTTATAGTCACTTTAAAACCTTTCATTGTTGATTCGGCATCTTTTTCCGTTGGGAAGAACTTTTCCAGATTATAAGAAACTCGTCCCCATCCCCAATAGTCAGTCACATCCTCATACGTGTTATAACGCAGTTCCAAATGTACGTAACCATCTTCAGCGACATTCAATGTTCCCGGTTCTGACGGTTCTCCCGTTTCTATCTTATTTTGCACAAGGCTGATACGATGTTTCTCCGAGCGAGGCAGTTCCTGACGGAAAATTACATTCAGAAATTTTCCTCCCAACCACATGTCACCCTGATAAATCAGGATAGGATCATTACCGAATTCCACCGCTTCTTCCTCTGTGGTCATATCTTCCACTTCCTTTGTCAACAATTCCTGTACACCTTCCATCTTTACCTGAACTCCTTTTCCTCCTTCCATGTCATACAAAGGATTGAAAAAGGCCACCACACGTTCACCGTCCACCGGTTTAAACCAAGGTATGGAAGTAGCAACCGGATCAATCAATCCCCAACGATCACCTTCCAAATAGTAACCTCCTCCACCGGTTGCCCGAACGGTCGCCCAGTCCCAGCTGAAATCTCCGATAGAATAACCATCATCATCACATGATTGCAACATTGGCACTAATGCCAATAACAACATTCCTAAAAGCCACTTAATTTTTTTCATATCTTTTTCCTTTCTTTTTTTAGTCTTCTGCTTAATAAATAAAAAAGCCGTGCAATTACTGCATCGGCTTTACGTTTATTCAGAAAAAGAAAGTTATTTTTTCAACAAGCGCAGCATTTCACGAGCTGCATGACGGGGAGCACCGGCAGGTCCCAACCGTTCCGCCACATATTCATATCCCAAAAGCATTTCATTTCTATATGCTTCATTTTCAATGATATTTTTCAATTCATTTTGCATATTCTTCACGGTCATCGTATCCGCCACCAACTCTTTTACCACTTCACGGTCGGCAATCAGATTAACCAACGAAATAAATTTCACGGTCAAGATATGACGCCGCAAGAAGGAAACCACTTTCCCTATCGGAGTGTGATAACAAACGACTTGGGGAACACGGAACAATGCCGTTTCAAGAGTAGCCGTGCCTGAAGTGACCAACGCCACATCTGCGTGTTGCAACAAACGATAGGTTTGATCGAAAATGATTTTCACTTTCGACTCTCCTACATATTTTTTATAATATTCAGGAGCAATGGCAGGAGCACCCGCCAGAACAAGCTGATAATCGGGAAAAGCAGAAGCAGCCTTCAACATATCTGGTAGATTATCTTTGATTTCCTGTTTCCGGCTACCTGCAAGAAGAGCTATTACCGGTTTTTCTTCCAGTTGATTCTCCGCAATAAACTGATCCTTATTTTTCGGATGAGCTTTCTGATAAGCCACCACCTCATCCACGGTAGGATTTCCAACATAGTGGATGGGGTATTGATGCTTTCCTTCGAAGAACTCTACTTCAAAAGGAAGAATGGAGAAAAGTTCGTCTACATCTCGTTTTATATTCTTGATGCGATACTCTTTCCAGGCCCATATCTTCGGAGAAATATAATAATAAACCGGGATCTGTGTCTTTGCATGGACAAACTTGGCTATATCCAGATTGAATCCCGGATAGTCCACCAGAATAACAACATTCGGTTGCCAGGAAACAATGTCTTCTTTACAACGCTTCATATTTGCAAAGATAGTGCGCAGATGGAGCAACACGGGAATAAAACCCATGTATGCCAGTTCTTTATAATGTTTCACCATCGTTCCTCCGACGGCAGCCATCAAATCACCTCCGAAAAACCGGAAATCAGCCTGCGGATCTTTTGCCTTTAAGGCAGCCATCAGATGAGAAGCGTGCAAGTCGCCGGAAGCTTCGCCGACAATCAGATAATACTTCATAATAGTTGATAGTTGATAGTTGATAAATGATAGGTAATATCAACTAATTAAACCAGTTGTTAAGTTCATCCATAAAGTGATAAGCTGTCACATCAACCGTGGTCGGAGTGATAGCAACATAGCCATTTGCCAAAGCCCAATGATCGTTCCTCTCATTTTCAAGTTCGTGATCGGTAAATTCACCGGTCAACCAGAAATAATTCGGATCGTTCAGACGGGGACAGGCAGCCCATTCGTTCGTCCAACGACCTTTTGCCTGTTCACAGATTTTGATTCCTTTGATATCGGTCGTATCCGGGAAGTTTACGTTCAGACAGGTTAAAGGAGGAAGTCCTTTTTCCAGTACCATGGCGGCAATACTGCGAATATAAGGTCCGGTAGCTTCAAAATCGGCATCGGGTGCATGATTGCACAAAGAGAAGCCTATAGAAGGGATTCCATTCAAACAGCCTTCGAATACCACTCCCATTGTGCCGGAATAATGCACGTTAGTGGCAGAGTTGTCTCCATGATTGATACCGCCGACTACCAAGTCCGGTGTCCGGTCGAGCACTGTGTTCCGTGCCAATTTGATACAATCGGTCGGTGTTCCCGAACATTTATAAACAGTTAAACCTACTTCTTTCTTTACTAACTGGTAATGAACAGGCTGCGTCACCGTCAGCGCACAACCACTGCCCGAGCGCGGAGCATCAGGTGCCATTACCACAATATCTCCCAAAGGGCGAAGAAACTTCACCAGTTCATTAATCCCTTTAGCCATCACGCCATCGTCATTTGAAACAAGTATCAACGGCTTTTCATTTTCCATATCTTCAATCCTTTCCTTTTTTATATTCGCACAAAAGTAACAAAAAGAAGCCGTACCGCCAAACACCTCCCTACATCAGATCGAAAAGTCTCTTTCCGCCCCACTCCTACCCGTTTACAAATCTTAATCTTCTGCAAGCGAGCAAAAAAAGAAATAGATATCCAATATAAATATGTATATTTGCAAGCTCGTTAAAGAGAAAAGAAGATGATGAACCTGTTGAAGTTTTGTAACCGTTTCGTCCGACAGTTATTAACAAAACAGGCGACTTATCAACAGAAATTGCAAAGTTTCTCTTTTTTCGTAGGCGCTCTAAGGATTTATCACTTATTTCGCTGCCAATAAATTTAGAGAATATGGGAAAAATTATTGCTTTGGCCAATCAAAAAGGCGGTGTAGGAAAGACAACGACTACGATTAATCTCGCAGCTTCACTTGCTACACTGGAAAAAAAGGTACTCGTAGTAGATGCCGACCCGCAAGCTAATGCCTCTTCCGGCTTGGGAGTAGACATCAAGCAGTCGGAATGCACTATCTATGAATGTATTATTGACAGAGCCAACGTACAGGACGCTATCCTTGATACGGAGATTGATTCTTTGAAAGTAATCTCTTCGCACATCAATCTCGTAGGAGCAGAGATTGAAATGCTGAACCTCCCAAACCGAGAAAAGATACTAAAAGAAGTACTCACGCCTTTGAAGAAAGAATATGACTATATTCTGATAGACTGTTCTCCTTCATTAGGACTAATCACGATCAACGCCCTAACGGCAGCCGACTCCGTGATTATCCCCGTTCAAGCTGAATATTTTGCTCTTGAAGGTATTAGCAAATTGTTGAATACCATCAAAATCATCAAGTCGAAACTGAATCCGGCTTTAGAAATCGAAGGTTTCTTACTGACAATGTATGACTCTCGTCTGCGTCAGGCTAATCAGATTTACGATGAAGTGAAACGTCATTTCCAGGAACTGGTATTCAACACCGTTATTCAACGAAATGTGAAATTGAGCGAGGCTCCCAGCTACGGTGTCCCGACCATCCTTTACGATGCGGAATCTACCGGCGCCAAAAATCACCTGGCCCTTGCTAAAGAGATTATCAACCGAAATAAATAAAAGAAAGAAGAAGATATGGCAACACAAAAAAGAAATGCATTAGGACGTGGTCTCGACGCCTTGCTCTCAATGGATGATGTGAAAACCGAAGGGTCTTCTTCCATTAATGAAATAGAGCTGGCAAAGATTACTGTCAATCCCAACCAGCCCCGCCGTGAGTTTGACGAAACAGCATTGCAGGAACTGGCTGATTCCATTGCGGAAATCGGTATCATCCAACCTATCACTTTACGCAAACTCTCGGACGATGAGTATCAGATCATCGCGGGAGAGCGTCGTTATCGTGCATCACAAAGAGCAGGACTGAAAACAATCCCTGCTTATATACGCACTGCCGACGACGAAAACATGATGGAAATGGCGCTGATTGAAAATATCCAGCGTGAAGACCTGAATGCCGTAGAAATCGCACTTGCCTACCAGCATCTGCTCGATCAGTACGAACTGACACAGGAACGTCTTAGCGAACGTATCGGAAAGAAACGAACGACGATCGCCAACTACCTGCGCTTACTGAAATTGCCGGCTCCAATACAGATGGCCCTGCAAAACAAGCAGCTGGACATGGGACATGCCCGTGCGCTGATTTCATTAGGCGACCCTAAACTACAAGTTAAAATATTCGAAGAAATACAAGAACACGGATATTCAGTCCGCAAAGTAGAAGAAATTGTTAAATCATTAAGCGAAGGAGAAGCTGTGAAAAGCGGCACACGGAAAATAACACCCAAACGTGGCAAACTTCCTGAAGAATTCAACTTATTGAAGCAACAACTCTCCGGCTTTTTCAACACCAAGGTACAACTCACCTGCTCTGAAAAGGGAAAAGGCAAGATCAGTATTCCTTTCGGGAACGAGGAGGAACTGGAACGTATCATGGAAATCTTCGATACGCTAAAGAAGTAAATGACAAGAAAAAGTAAGAAATATCAGTTACTAGTCAGCGCCCTGCTTCTCTGTTTTTTACAGGTGGCAGGGATTGATGTGTATGCACAATCCACTGTTACTCCGGCACGGAAAGATACAACAATCATACAGCGCGAAGCGCCGAAAGCCCGTGCACGAAGGCATCGTGATCCGATAATACAGGACTCGGTGAAGAAGGATTCTATCCAAATCATACCATCCAAAGAACTTCCGGCCATCGACAGTTTGTCAGCTGCTAAAATACAGATAGCGGATAGCTTGGATGCAGCCAACAAGAAAGAGCTGAAAAAGATAGAGCAACCTGCCTCCATTGTTGTAAAGACCGACACTGTGCCGCCACCTGCTCAAGATATTAACAAGAAAATATTTATCCCGAATCCGACCAAAGCAACGTGGCTGGCAGTCGTATTCCCCGGTGGAGGACAGATTTACAACCGTAAATACTGGAAATTACCTATTATATATGGAGGATTTGCGGGTTGTGCTTACGCCTTAAGTTGGAACGGTAAGATGTACAAAGACTATTCGCAAGCCTATCTGGACATTATGGACAGCAATCCGAATACGAAAAGTTACGAAGATTTGTTGCCCCCGAACTCCACTTATAATGAGGAGCAGCTAAAAAACACACTAAAAAGAAGAAAAGATATGTTCCGTCGTTATCGGGACCTTAGTATATTTGCATTTATCGGAGTTTACCTGATCTCTATCATCGACGCTTATGTAGATGCGGAGTTATCCAACTTCGATATAACCCCCGACTTGAGTATGAAAGTAGAGCCGGCCGTTATTGATAATAACAACCAGTTCCGCTCCAACAGTTTTAAAAACAAGTCGGTTGGTCTGCAATGCGTATTACGATTTTAAAAAACACAATTTAGATTGATCTTATTATTGAAGCATGAAGAAATTAGTTAACTATTGTTCGATTATTTTTCTTTTACTAGTGGCCACGTCGCAGGTAAAAGCGCAAAGTGTAGATGTAGTGATTCGTGAAAATGGAACTGAACGCAAAGAAAGCATCGACCTGCCTAAAAGTATGACTTATCCACTTGACAGTCTATTGAATGACTGGAAAGCTAAAAATTATATTGATTTAGGTAAGGATTGCAGTACGGCTGAAATCAATCCTTTATTCAGTGACTCTGTCTATATCGACCGCTTGTCACGCATCCCGGCCATCATGGAAATGCCTTATAATGATATTATCCGCAAATTCATCGATATGTATGCAGGACGCTTGCGCAATCAGGTTTCTTTCATGCTAAGTGCCTGCAACTTCTATATGCCGATCTTTGAAGAAGCACTGGATGCATACGGACTTCCACTGGAACTAAGATATCTGCCGATTATCGAATCTGCGTTGAACCCATCAGCCGTATCACGTGCAGGTGCTTCCGGTCTGTGGCAATTTATGATTGGTACAGGTAAGATCTATGGTTTGGAATCAAACAGCCTGGTAGATGAACGCCGTGACCCGATTAAAGCGACTTGGGCTGCCGCACGTTACCTCAAAGAAATGTACGATATCTATGGAGACTGGAATCTTGTGATTGCTGCTTATAACTGTGGGCCCGGTACTATCAACAAGGCAATCCGCCGTGCCAATGGCGAAACGGATTACTGGAAAATTTATAATTACCTGCCTAAAGAGACACGTGGTTACGTACCTGCCTTTATCGCCGCTAATTATGTGATGACTTACTATTGTGACCATAATATTTGTCCGATGGAAACAAATATCCCGACAAGTACCGACACAGTACAAGTGAACAAGAATCTGCACTTCGAACAGATTGCTGATCTTTGCAACGTACCTTTGGATCAAATCAAGAGTTTGAATCCGCAATATAAGAAGCAAATGATTCCGGGTGACAGCAAGCCTTATACTTTAAGACTTCCTATCGATGCTATCAGTACCTTTATAGATAAGCAAGACACAATCTATGCACATCGCGCCGACGAATTGTTCCGCAACCGGAAAACCGTTGCTATTAAGGAAATCACCCCCTCAACCCGCAAAACGACAACAGCCGTTGCCGGTAAAGGCAAACTGACCTACTACACAATAAAAAGTGGAGACACTTTGTCAACCATCGCCGGAAAGTATGGCGTCACAATTAAGGATATACAAAGGTGGAATGGAATGTCCAACACCAAAATTGCTGCAGGAAAACGATTGAAAATATACAAATAAACAGCTTCCTGCTTGCATCGTTCGGAAATTTGCTTATTTTTGCAGAACTAAGCAAGTGAAAGGATAACAATTATGGATAATCTGCCCCCTAAAGAAATAAGTGATGAAGAGATGATCAATCAGGCGTTCCACGAACTACTGAATGATTATCTCAACACTAAACATCGCAAAAAGGTTGAAATCATTACGAAGGCTTTCAACTTCGCCAATCAGGCGCATAAAGGTATCAAACGTCGTTCGGGCGAACCATATATTATGCACCCGATTGCCGTTGCCAGCATTGTATGCAATGAAATAGGTCTCGGTTCCACTTCTATATGTGCAGCCTTGCTGCATGATGTGGTAGAGGACACTGATTACACAGTGGAAGACATCGAGAATATCTTTGGTCCGAAGATCGCCCAGATTGTGGACGGACTGACTAAAATATCCGGTGGAATCTTCGGTGACCGCGCTTCGGCACAGGCAGAGAACTTCAAGAAGTTGCTGCTCACCATGTCGAACGACATCCGGGTCATTCTTATCAAGATAGCAGACCGCTTGCACAACATGCGTACCCTTGGTTCCATGTTACCCAACAAGCAATATAAGATTGCAGGCGAAACGCTTTACATCTATGCTCCACTTGCCAACCGCTTGGGGCTTTATAAGATAAAAACGGAGCTTGAGAATCTAAGCTTCAAATATGAACATCCCGAAGAATATGCGGAAATAGAAGAGAAGTTGAATGCTACTGCCGCTGAACGTGACAAGGTTTTCAACGACTTCACGGCCCCGATTCGTATCCAACTGGATAAGATGGGATTGAAATACCGGATACTTGCCCGTGTAAAATCAATCTATTCCATCTGGAACAAGATGCAGACCAAACATGTTCCTTTCGAAGAAATATACGATTTACTGGCTGTTCGAATCATCTTCGAACCACGTAATGAAGAAGAAGAGCTCAATGACTGTTTCGATATCTACGTTTCTATCTCCAAGATATACAAACCCCACCCGGACCGTTTGCGCGATTGGGTCAGCCATCCTAAAGCTAATGGTTATCAGGCATTGCACGTCACTCTGATGGGTAACAACGGACAATGGATTGAAGTCCAGATTCGTAGTGAACGGATGAATGACGTTGCCGAACAAGGTTTCGCAGCCCACTGGAAATACAAAGAAGGAGGAGGCAGTGAGGATGAAGGTGAATTGGAAAAATGGTTAAGAACGATTAAGGAGATATTAGATGATCCGCAACCGGATGCCATTGACTTTCTGGATACCATTAAGCTAAATTTATTTGCTTCTGAAATATTCGTGTTCACTCCTAAAGGCGAACTGAAGACTATGCCGCAGAACTCTACGGCTCTCGACTTTGCATTTTCCCTGCACACGGATATTGGTAGCCATTGTATTGGCGCCAAAGTCAATCATAAATTAGTGCCGTTGAGCCACAAATTGCAAAGTGGTGACCAAGTTGAAATCCTTACTTCAAAATCGCAACGCGTACAACCGCAATGGGAAGTTTTTGCAACCACTGCCCGTGCCCGCGCCAAGATAGCAGCCATTCTCCGCAAAGAGCGTAAAGCAAACCAGAAGATAGGAGAAGAAATCCTTAGTGAGTTTCTGAAAAAGGAGGAAGTCCGTCCGGAAGAAGCTGTTATCGAAAAGCTACGCAAACTGCATAATGCCAAGAATGAGGAAGAACTGCTGGCTGCCATTGGCAGTAAAGCAATCGTTTTGGGAGAAGCGGACAAGAATGAACTGAAAGAAAAGCAAACCAGTAACTGGAAGAAATATCTGACTTTCTCTTTCGGCAATAGCAAAGAGAAGCAGGAAGAGAAAGAACCGCAGGAAAAAGAAAAAATCAACCCGAAAGAGGTGCTCAAACTGACGGAAGAAAGTTTGCAGAAGAAATATATCATGGCCGAATGTTGCCATCCTATTCCCGGTGACGATGTATTGGGATATGTGGATGAAAATGACCGGATCATTATTCACAAGCGCCAATGCCCTGTTGCCGCCAAACTGAAGAGTAGCTATGGCAACCGCATATTAGCGACCGAATGGGATACACACAAAGAACTGTCTTTCCTGGTATATATATATATAAAAGGTATAGATAATATGGGACTTTTGAATGAAGTCACTCAAGTTATCTCCAGACAGCTCAATGTAAATATCCGTAAGCTGACCATCGAAACCGAAGATGGCATCTTTGAAGGAAAAATTCAGTTGTGGGTACATGATGTAGATGATGTAAAAACCATCTGCAACAATCTGAAGAAAATACAGAATATCAAACAGGTGAGCCGTGTAGAAGAATAGCTTTCAAACGGTAAATAAGAAAACGATGAACGGTGAATAAGTTGCAGTATCATGCAAATTGTTCACCGTTCATTTTGTTATGAGGTTTCTTGCCTATCGAATCCATGATCGATTAGCATTTATTTATTCCCGTCCATCCAATTCGCGTTTAATAGCCAAAAGCTCTTCTTTTATCGCTTTCAGCTTATTTACAATCTCATAATTACGAACCGTAGCTTCTTTATTATCCTTCAAACGTTGCCGGGCACCGGGAAGTGTCATGCCCTTTTCTTTTACCAAATGATAGATAAGACCGATCGTTTCTACGTCTTCTTTGCGGTACTGACGTATTCCTCTTCCCGCTGTCTTAGGAGAGATTTGCGGAAATTCCTTTTCCCAAAAACGGAGCAATGACGGATTGACTCCGAACATGTCGGCAACCTCCCCTATTGAATAATATAGCTTCAATTCTTTGTCTGTATTAAGCATAACACTCCTGTTTTAAGATTTTAATCGAATACTTTACCATGATTGGCTGCCAACTGAATCATCTTTTCATAATCTTCGGCACTCAAATCCATGAAATAATAATTGACCGGATTCACTACCTGCCCTTTCACGTGCACTTCATAATGCAGATGCGGACCGGTACTTTTTCCTGTACTACCCACTTTTCCGATAATCTCACCACGCACCACTTTCTTTCCGACTTTCGTATTAAATCCCTGCAAGTGAGCATACCGAGTAAGATACCCGAAACCATGATCTATCTCAATAGTATTACCGTATCCGGTTTCCCATCCCACTTTCACCACTGTTCCGTTTCCGGTAGCATAAACATCCGTTCCCGGATGAGCAGAGAAGTCCATGCCTGCATGGAACTTTGTCGTACCATAAATAGGGTCAATACGTGTACCATAACCGGATGCTGTCTGACGAAGATCTTTATTCGAAATAGGCTGTATGGCCGGAATACATTTCAGCATCTCATCATGGTTCTTACACATATCAATCACATCATCGAAAGATTTCGACTGGATATAAAGCCTTTTGGAAAGCACATCCAACTTTTGAGTCGTGTTCACCACCAACTTGGCATTCGCCAAATCCATCAGTTCTTCGTAACGGTTCGTCCCACCATAACCTGCCTGGCGAATAGCCGGAGAAACAGGATCTGCCTGTAAAATCACCCGATACAGATTATCGTCACGTTGCTGAATATCCTGAAGCACCCCCATAGCGTCGTCCAAACGCCGGGAAAGCACATTGTACTGCGCCAAAAGACGGCTGTTTTCAATTCTTAATTCCTTCTCCGACGGAGAACCAAAAATCAAAAGCAATACAATAAAGCAACCTGCTCCCAACCCCATTCCATAGAAAAGCCGACGCAAGATACTAAGCGCACGCTGCCGTACGGTAGGGTAAATTCGATCATAAGTCTGGGTCTGTGGATTATAGATGTAGTATACTTTGCGCATCTTTTTGGAAATATTTCGCTTGTTAATACGGCAAAAGTAATAAAAACAAGCTATCTTTGCACAGTTTTTACGAATTTATGAGTTGTGATTTATGATTTATTGGGGATTCCTCCCCTCTCTCATATCCCACAGCCCATAATTCATAATTCATAAATCATAATTCTTCATTATATGTTGACTGCAAAAGAGATCAGAGATTCATTCAAGAATTTCTTTGAGTCGAAAGGACACCACATCGTTCCCTCGGCTCCGATGGTGATTAAAGATGACCCTACCCTGATGTTTACGAACGCGGGTATGAACCAGTTTAAAGATATTATTTTGGGTAACCATCCGGCGAAATACCAAAGAGTCGCGGACTCGCAAAAATGTTTGCGTGTAAGCGGAAAGCATAATGACCTGGAAGAAGTAGGACACGATACGTACCACCACACCATGTT
>OJOU01000802.1_pt1 | contig 11523 bp, 10 predicted proteins | sample 1598291 | NCBI WGS metagenome assembly OJOU01 (sample SAMN03922470, study PRJEB24848) | human gut metagenome | isolation source: stool sample | host: Homo sapiens | place: Germany | collected 2010-11 | reverse complement strand
CCAAGGCCGAGAAGCACGGCTTCCGCGAGATCTCCATCTTCAAGGACGGCGTCGTTCTGTAATCGTTTCGAGGCTGCTGTATGGCACTTTGGCTGTACGGCAGCCTCTTTGTGCATGAAAACGAAAGGGAAGTGTTTTTATGGCTATGACCACTCGCATGATGATCTATGCGTTTCTGCTTTACGGCGGCATTTTTGCCGCTATCGTGGCCGTTATTGCAAGGGTCATAAAATATCTCATCCGCTATGGCATTGATTATTATTTTGAAAAACTGGCACAGAACCAGAAACATAAGGAGGACTGAACTATGAATCAGATCACCACCCGTTATGTCACCGAAAACGGTGCCTGCTACGAGCAGTACGTTATCACCGATGCTGAGGCAAAGACTGAGCTGGTCATCACCCCGGAGCGCGGCGGCATGATCACCGGCTTCTCCCTGAACGGCGAGGAGTATATCTGGACCCGCCACCCCAATTTTTCCGAGTGCAACCGCCCCCGCTTCGGCGTGCCGGTACTGTTCCCCAACTGCGGCCTGCCGGATAACGGCGTGCACATCTTTGACGGCAAGGCATACCCCATGGAGAACCACGGCTTTGCCGACCTGTGCGCATGGGATGTGGAAAGCGTCGGCCCGGACGGCGTGACCCTGATTTTGGAGTCCACCCCGCTGACCAAGTTCCTCTATCCCTTCGATTTCACCGTGCTGATGAACTATAACCTCGAGGGCAACACTGCCGCCATCAACATGACCGTGATCAACGAGGGCGACACCAACATGCCCTTCAGCTTCGGCTTCCACCCCTACTTCAAGGCTTCCAAGCTGGAGAATGTGGACTTCGATATCAAGTGCGCCACCTGTTCCGAGAGCGCCAAGGGCGAGCAGCCCGCTGCCCCGGAAAAGATCACCCTCACCCGCAAGGAAGGTGCTGACAACAGCGTGCGCCTGCTGACCGGCGTACAGTTCCCCATGACCCTCACCGACAGCGGCAGCGGCCACAAGGTGACTGTGGATGCCGACGACAGCTTCGACCACGCCGTGCTATGGCAGCAGGATGCCGAGAACTTTGTGTGCATGGAGCCGTGGAACGGCTGGGCCAACAGTGTCAATGAGGAAGGCAAGCACGAAGTGCTGGAGCCGGACGAGGCCATGACCGCTGATTGGAGCATCACCATCGAGAAGGTCTAAGCTGCATATCGTATAACAAAAAGGACACACCACAATGGTGTGTCCTTTTTTGTTATAATTTAGTTCTTTGCCGGAATCATAAAGCTCTTATTTTCCGCCGGGTCCCAATAAAGCAGTTCCACCCTGCCGCCCTGTGCCAGCAGTTTTTCCTTCGGCTCCTGCTTTTGCCAGCAGCGTTCCAGCAGCTTTTCCATGTCGGCATCGGCAGACACCTTCTCCGGGCAGAGAGCGCTGCCCTGCCACCTGCCGTCGGCATACAGGCTCAGCGCACCGGCATTGCCCGCCAGAATCGCGGCAACGTCCTTCTTCATGCGGTCGTAGTCGTACTCCACGGCCTTGTACTGCCCATGCCACAGGCCGAAGAACACCGAGAACTCGCCGCCCAGTTCAATGAGCAAATTCTCATCATTGTGCGGGTTCTTGACCACAAAAGCCACATCCCCGTTTTCCATGTAGTCGAAGTCCGGCTCCTCATTCGTGTGCACGGTCACATGCTGGCTGCTCAGCGCCGCAAGCAGGTCCTCCTGCACGGCACTGGTATCCGGGATCTCATCATAATTGATATTTGCGTTCATATATGCCTCTTTTCATCTGCACCATTGCTTTGACTATATCGTACCTCTTATGTGTGTAGTCGTCAAGGCTGGATCTGCAGGCAGCAGAATAATAGGCTTTGTAATTTTAGCGAATCAGTGATATGGATTTGAAAGAGCTTCTTTCTTACCTTTGTTTTGCTCCTCTTCAGCTATCAATGTATATGTCTTTTCATCTATATCTGAAAAGCTCATTCCTTCCTTAAACCCTTTATTCCCATCCAACCAGATGCAATTCATCAATCTATCGAACGTCGCTTCACAACTTCTCCGTGGACATCTTGCTAAAGTTGTATCAAAAAAACTAGTATGATAGGAATAGTGGTGTGTGTGAATAAATTGATTCCATGAATCTATTACCGTCTGCTCATCCCTAATATCGACAAGTTCAATTTCTTCTAGATTTCTATCATCAACAGCTCCCCACGCCTGCTCTGTCTCTTTTCCACATCTACAAATGCTCCCGGCATTGCCAATAATATTATCATCTGAGCAATAACCTACTGCAACATTTCCATGAAGGAAAGCCACCTGTGGAATGTTGTTTGTGTACCTTTGAGCTCTTCCAAGTGCTTGAACCAAGAATGGATCCCAGTTAAATGTGGCAATCAAGTCCTTGCTCGTCAAACTCATAACCAAAAAATCATAAATAGTAGGTTCATCAGGCAATTCGAATTCACTCATATAACTTCGGATAACCTTTTCTAATTGATTTTTTACCGCACTACAGTCCGGTTCATTTTTGCTTCGTTCATCTAATTCCATATAAATATCTTCGAGATTATCCGACTTAGTATAAATTGATACCTTTGAAATAATTTCATTTAAACCAAGCTTATCAATAAATCCACTCATTGCAGATATTTTTCTACCGTATTTGTCTCCTGATGGTATTGCCGCACAGCTAGCTCCCGCCCCTAATATAACAACATGCGGACGATTTTTCATATAGCACTCATATTCTTGAATATCAATCTCATTCATATATATTTTCTCCCGTTATCTATTCCACTGCCAACTCTGCCTCTTGGTATCGAGTAGCCTAAACTGCGGTCGGCACTGACAACAATCCCAGTGCCACAACTTATGACATCTAATCCACAGCCTAAACCCTTCCGCTGTTCTCCGGCTACCCAATTTTTCTCCAGCCAGGCCGAAAAGTAGATATGTTTCCATACAAGAAAACCGAGCTTTTCACAAGGCTTCTCCGATGATACTAACTTTGAGAAAAGTACGGAAATACGCCGCTTTTCAGCGTTTGATTTTATTTTCTTGACAGCAAACATACCGTCTCGATATGCTCACTGTGAGGGAACATATCCACCGGCGTGCTGCTCTCCACTTTGTATCCCTTCCGGGTCAGCAGCTCCAGATCCCGGGCCAGCGTGACCGGGTTGCAGCTCACGTAGACCACACGTTTCGGGGCCATGCGGGCCACGCTATCGATAAACTGCGGCGTAGAGCCCTCCCGCGGCGGGTCCATAAAGATCACGTCTGCGCGTTCACCAGCCGCAGCGGCTTCGCCGATCCACCGGGTGGCATCTGCGGCAAAGAAGCGGGCGTTCTTCACGCCATTGTGCTTTGCATTACCTATGGCATCGTGCACCGCTTCGCGGTTCACCTCCACGCCCACTACCTGCTTTGCATGGTCGGCGGCGGTCAGGCCGATGGTTCCGATGCCGCAGTAGGCATCCAGCACCACTTCTTTGCCGGTGAGATGCGCCGCGTCCACCGCAAGGCCGTACAGCACTTCGGTCTGGGTATGATTGATCTGGTAAAAACTGCGCGGGCTGAGCGCATACGTCTTGCCGCAAAGCTCGTCCAGAATGAATCCTTTGCCGTACAGCACCTTTTCCATATCGCCCAGCACCACGCTGGTTTTGCGGTCGTTCACGTTCTGGACGATGGTGGTGATGGCCACGCCCTGCTTTCCGGCTTCGGTCAGCAGGGCTTTGACAAAGTTCTTGGCACCCGGCAGCACCGGCTGAGCCGTCACCAGCACCACCATCACCTGCCCGGTCATAACACCGCGCCGCAGCAGGCAGTGACGCAGAAGGCCGGTGCCCTTATCCTCATTAAAAGGCTGGTAATGGCAGGTGCCCGCTGCCGCACGCACGGCCAGCATGGTCTTATCCAGCACTTCGTCCTGCAAAAGGCAGCTTTCCACCGGCAGCACCTTGTGGCTGTTTGCCGCGTAGATGCCGGAGGTAAGTTTTCCACCCCAGCTGGTGGTAAAGGTGGAGACCACCTTGTTCCGATAGTGGTACGGCGTTTCCATGCCCCGGATGTGCTCCACCGGGCCGAATCTGCCCAGCAGCTTTTTCACGGTCTCTTCTTTCTGTTTCAGCTGTGCGGCGTAGTCCATGCCCAGCATCGGGCAGCCGCCGCAGTTTTTGGCACGCAGTTTGCAATCCATCTTCCGCTCTCCTTTTTACCCATAAGGGTCATACAGATCATATTCTTCCGCTTCCAGATGCTTTTCCTCCAGCACCTTCATGGCCTGTTCCAGCTCGCTTTGGCCGCAGCCGCTCTCGCTGACCAACGCGTGCACCGCCGCCGCAAGGTCGCCGCCAAAGAGGGTGTCCAGCCGTTCCCGCATACTCCACACGTTGTAGGCGCGCCGGGTGATGGCCGGGGTATAGGTGTTGTGGTTGCCGTCCTTGCCGCTTTTCACCCAGCCTTTCTTCTCCAGCCGGTAAAGAAAGTTGAGCACGGTAGCCGGTGCCCAGCCCTTTGCGCGCAGCTTTTCGTCGATATCCCGCCGGGTGACGGGCGCACGGCAGGCCCACACGGCAAGCATGACCTGCTCCTCTGCCGCCGAAAGCGGCTTTACACTGTCCGGGATGCCGTACATCCTGCTGTTCTCCCTCCTTTTGACATCTTTTTTGCTTTTACGTTTGTCTTTGTTTTATTATTATACCAATTTCTGCGCCAAAGCGCAAGAGCCGAAAACGCCGATGAAATCAGGCTTTTTCAGCTCTGTTTTACATTTGTCTTTGTTTTTGTTTTTCTATCAAGGACATTTGTGTGCTTTGTGCCCGCACAGGGGCTTTTGCGCCGTATCTTTGTGCAAAGATGCTCTTGTTTTCATCCCTGCAAAACCGGTATACTACGGCTACAGCAATCAACAGAACGCACCGCAGAAAACCGCGGTGCTGTGCGATACAGGAAAGGGAGAGTTCATTATGGCACGAGTTTACAACTTCAGCGCAGGCCCCAGCATGCTGCCCGAGAAGGTGCTCAAGCAGGCACAGGCAGAGCTGCTCGAGTATGGCGACAGCGGTCAGAGCGTGATGGAGATGAGCCACCGCAGCAAGTGGTTCGATGCCATCATCAAGGACACCGAGGCCACCCTGCGCCGGGTAATGAACATTCCCGACAACTACAAGGTCGGTTTCTTTCAGGGCGGTGCCACCCAGCAGTTTGCCATGGTCCCGCTGAATTTCATGACCACCGGCAAAGCAGATTACCTTGTCACCGGCAACTTCTCGAACCTTGCCGCCAAGGAAGCCGCCAAGTTCGGCGAGGTGAACATCGTTGCTTCCAGCAAGGATAAGAACTTCACCTACATCCCGGACGTGAATGCCATCAACTATGATAAGGATGCCAGCTACATCCACATCTGCCAGAACAACACCATCTTCGGCACTCAGTTTGTCGAGGTACCGCAGGTGGAGGGTGTGCCTCTGGTAGCCGACATGAGCTCCATGATCCTCTCCAAGCCCGTGGATGTGACCAAGTACGGCTGCATCTACTTCGGCGTGCAGAAGAATGTAGCTCCCGCCGGCATGGCAATTGCCATCGTCCGCGACGACCTGCTGGGCCATGCCGCCGACAATGTGCCCACCATGATGAACTACACCACCCTGCTGGGCAAGGACAGCATGTACAACACGCCCCCCTGCTGGTGCATCTATATGACCGGTCTGGTACTCAAGTATCTGGAAAACGACATCGGCGGTCTTGCCAACATGCAGAAGATCAACGAAGCCAAGGCCAAAGTGCTGTACGACTATCTGGACGGTCAGGGCTTCTTCACGAATCCTGTGGAGCACCGCTACCGCAGCACCATGAATGTCACCTTCACCAGCCCCAATGCAGATCTGGACAAGAAGTTCTGCGCCGAAGCTGCAGAAGCAGGCTTCGTGAACCTGAAGGGCCACCGTCTGGTAGGCGGTATGCGCGCTTCCATTTACAACGCAATGCCCGCCGAGGGCGTGGACAAGCTGGTGGACTTCATGGAGAAGTTCCGCAAAGAAAATGCATAAGAGGGGAATTCAGATATGTATACGATCAAAACTTTGAACGCCATCAGCCCGGTGGGTCTGGCAAAGCTGAACAACAAGCAGTTTGACGTGGCTGTGGACACCGATGCCCCGGACGGCATCCTCGTCCGCAGCGCCGACATGCTGAATACCACCTTCAACGACAATCTTCTGGCCATTGCCCGCGCCGGTGCCGGCGTGAATAACATCCCGCTGGACCGCTGCAGTGAGCAGGGCATCGTGGTGTTCAACACCCCCGGTGCCAACGCCAACGCTGTGGCCGAGCTGGTGATCGGCATGCTGATCGCCGGCAGCCGCAATGTGGCTGTTGCTGCCCAGTGGTGTCAGGGCCTGACCGGCGACCCCGCCATGGCAAAGACCGTGGAAAAGGGCAAGAAGCAGTTCGTGGGCAACGAGATCAAGGGCAAGACGCTGGGTGTCATCGGTCTGGGTGCCATCGGCTCCCGCGTGGCCAACTGCGCCATTGAGCTGGGCATGGAGGTCTACGGCTACGACCCCTACATCTCCATTGACGCCGCCTGGAACCTGAGCAGTCAGGTACGCCACTGCGTGAACCTGAACGACATGCTGCCCCTGTGCGACTACATCACCATCCATGTGCCCTACCTGCCCACCACCAAGGACACCATCAACGCCCAGACCCTTGCCCTGTGCAAGGACGGCGTGAAGATCCTGAACTACGCCCGCGGTGAGCTGGTGAACACCGAGGCGCTGCTGGAAGCCATGGAGACCGGCAAGGTGTCCGGCTACATGACCGACTTCCCGTCTGAGGCCATTCTGGGCAAGCCCGGCATCGTGTGCACCCCGCATCTGGGCGCTTCCACCCCGGAAGCCGAGGACAACTGCGCCGTGATGGCTGCAAAGGAGCTGAGCGACTACCTGAAGAACGGCAACATCATCCACTCGGTGAACATGCCGGAGGTCAACCAGCCCCGCGCCGGCGGCAAGCGCATCTGCATCATCCACAAAAACGAGCCGGGCATGATCAGCCAGATCACCGCCCTGACCACCGAAGCCGGCCTGAACATCGAAAACATGGTGAACAAGAGCAAGAAGAACATGGCCTACACCATGCTGGATGCTACCGGTGCTGTGGACAAGAAGCTGGCCGAAAAGCTGGCTGCCATCCCCGCCGTGATCCGGGTGCGCATCCTGTAAAGCAAAACGGTTTAAAATGCCCGCCGCGTCGCTCTTGGCATCTTCAGCGGAAAACGATTTTTATTTTAGCAACCCGGAAAAATCTGCGGATTTTTCCGGGTTGCTTTTTCACAGAGAAGGGCCGTGGCGGTAACCTGCATTTCCAAACCAGGATTTTTTACAAGCTGGAAATTCTTTCTCGTCCCATCTGCCGGTTAGTTTCCATTTACAAACTGTAGTTTGTCTCAAAAAACGCGTTAGAGATAGCTTTTTCTAACTACACATCGTAAAAAGTTTACATGTATTAACATTCAAGAAAAAGCTTGAAAATGGTAAATTCTGTGCTACAATAGGCTCGACAGAAGGGAAATGTCCACCCTGTTCTCCGGCTTTTGGGCCGGTATATTCATCTTACAGGTCCTGCGGTGCAGGGCCTCTGACAGGAAATAGAAAAGGTAGGGAAGTTACTATGGATATCAAGAAGATCGCACTGTTCGCCGCCGGTACGTTGTTCGGCTCTGCCGGTTTCAAGCTGCTGTCCAGCAAGGATGCCAAGAAGGTCTACACCCAGACCACTGCTGCCGTGCTGCGCATGAAGGACTCCACCATGGAGACCGTCAGCAAAGTTCAGGAGCAGGCCGGTGACATTCTGGCCGATGCAAAGGCCATCAACGAGGCTCGTGCTGTTGAGGCCGAGGCTGCTGTGATCGAGGATGCCGCCGAGGAGACCACCGAAGAGACCGCTGAGTAATTTTCGGTTCGTAAAGCACTGAAAGCCCCAACGTGGCTTTCGAGCCGCCTTCGGGCGGCTCTTTTTTGTGAGAGTGGGGCCGCAGGCGTGCAGGGTATAGCAGCCTGACACTGCGGCAAAAAGATAGAGAAGGATATTTGATATATGAAATGTACCATTCTGCATGAAGGCAAAGGCCGGATGCGTGTGCATGTGGAAAAAGTCCGCATGACCCTGCACCGTGCCGATGTGCTGGAAGCTTATCTGAACCACAAAGATGCCATCGTCCATGCCGCCGTTTACGAGCGCACCGGCGATGTGGTCATTACCTATACCGGCAGACGTTCCGCTGCCATCGCTGTACTGGCGGGCTACAAGTTCGATGTGGCCGAGTATGACGCTCTGGTCACCTCCGCCGACAGCCGCAGGCTGAACCGGGAATATCAGGATAAAATGTTCGATCTGGTGGCAGGCCGCTGCCTGCGCAAGCTGTTCCTGCCCGCGCCCCTTGACGCTGCCTACACCGCCTTCCGCTCCATCCGCTTTCTCTGGAAGGGTGTGCGCTGCGTGCTGAGCCGCAGGCTGGAAGTGGAGGTGCTGGACGCTTTGTCCATCGGCGTCTCGCTGCTGCGCGGCGACTTTGGCACCGCCGGTTCTGTCATGTTCCTGCTGAATCTGGGCTCTCTGCTGGAAGAGTGGACCCGCAAGAAGAGTCTGGACGATCTGGCCCGCAGCATGGCCCTGAACGTGGACAAGGTGTGGGTGCGCAGTCAGGGCACCGAAGTACTGGTGCCTCTGACCAAAGTACGCTCCGGCGATGAGGTGGTCGTGCGCAGCGGCAACATGATCCCGCTGGACGGCACCGTGCTGGAAGGCGAAGCCATGGTGAATCAGGCTGCCCTGACCGGCGAAGCTATGCCGGTGCGCAAGGCAGAGGGGTCCACCCTCTATGCCGGCACCGTTGTGGAGGAGGGCGAGTGCGTCTTTATCGCCAAGGCCGAGGGCGGTTCCAACCGCTACGATAAGATCGTGGCCATGATCGAGGAATCCGAAAAGCTCAAGTCCAACACCGAGAACCGTGCGCTGGTGCTGGCCGACAAGCTGGTGCCATGGTGTCTGGGCGCAACGGTGGTCACCTATCTGCTCACCCGCAACGCCACCCGCGCCATCTCCTGCCTGATGGTGGATTTCTCCTGCGCGCTCAAGCTCTCCATGCCGCTGGCCGTGCTTTCCGCCATGCGCGAGTGCGGCAGCTACCACATCACCGTCAAGGGCGGCAAGTATCTGGAAGCGCTGTCTCAGGCCGACACTATCGTGTTCGACAAGACCGGCACTCTCACCCGTGCCACCCCGCAGGTAGTGGAGGTCGTGCCCTTCTCCGGCTGCAACGAGCGCGAAGTTCTGCAGCTGGCCGCATGTCTGGAAGAGCATTTTCCCCACTCCATGGCCAACGCCGTGGTGCGTGCCGCCAAGGAGCGCGGCATTTCCCATGAGGAGATGCACTCCGAGGTGGAGTACATCGTGGCCCACGGCATTGCAAGCCGCGTGGGCGGCGAGCGCGTGGTCATTGGCAGCCACCACTTCGTCTTTGAGGATGAAAAGTGTACTATCCCCACAGCCGAGCAGCAGAAGTTCGATGCCCTCAAGCCCGCGTATTCGCACCTGTACATGGCAGCCAGCGGGCAGCTGGTGGGCGTCATCTGCATCTCCGACCCGCTGCGCCCGGAAGCTGCGGCTGTGCTGAACGGTCTGCGTGCGCTGGGCATCCGGAACACCGTCATGATGACCGGCGACAGCGAGCGCACCGCTGCCGCCATTGCAAAGCAGGTGGGCGTGGACCGCTTCTTTGCCGAGGTGCTGCCCGAGGACAAGGCAAACTTCGTCCAGCAGGCCAAGGCCGAGGGCCACACCGTCGTGATGATCGGCGACGGCATCAACGACTCCCCCGCCCTGTCCGCTGCCGACATTGGCATTGCCATCAACTCCGGTGCTGCCATCGCCCGCGAGATCGCAGACGTGACCATCAAGGCCGACAGTCTGGAGGAGCTGGTGGCCCTCAAGGCTATCGCCAACTCTCTGCAAAAGCGCGTGCACGCAAACTACCGCTTCGTGCTCACCTTCAACTCGGCCCTCATCGCGCTGGGTGCTCTGGGCATCCTGCAGCCGGCCTCCTCTGCCATGCTGCATAATCTCTCCACCATCGGCATCAGCCTGAAGAGCATGACCAATCTCCTGCCGGAGAACAAGGCTCCGCAGTTGAAAGCATAATTACCGCAAAAAATAACGCCGTGTCTGAACATTCGACACGGCGTTATTTTTTATCTGTTATTCCAGCCCGATCTGCTGTGCGTACTCTTCCAGCAGCTCCCGCTCCAGGAACGGAGTCTTGACACCCTCGCGGTCACGGTAGGTCTCGTGGCCCTTGCCAATGACGGCGATCAGGTCGCCCTCCTGCGCGTGATCCACTGCGTAGTGCAGTGCATCCAGACGGTCGGGGATTTCCACAAACTTTGCGTCCGGGTTGCCCTTGTTCATGCCCACGCGGATATCAGCAAGGATGTCCTCCACCTTTTCAAAGCGGTTGTTGTCCTCGGTAAGGATGGAGAGATCGGCCATTTTGGCGCAGATCTCGCCCATGCCGTAGCGGCGCAGCTTGGAGCGGTTGCCGCCGCAGCCGAACACCACCACCAGACGGTGGGGCTTGTAGGCCCGCAGAGTGGTGAGCAGGCTTTCGGTGGACACCTCGTTGTGGGCATAGTCCAGCAGGATGGTAAACTTTTTGCTGATGGGCACCAGCTCCACGCGGCCCTTGACCACGCACTTGCCAAGGCCGTCGTGGATGGCCTGATCCGGCAGGCCCAGCACCTTGCCCACCGCCAGAGCTGCCAGCGCGTTGTACACGCTGAACTCACCGGGCATGTTCACCTTCACATCCATCTCGTCCTTGCCGGTCACATGGAACTTCACGCCCAGAAAATCGTGGGTGCGCAGCAGTTCAAAGCCGGTCTCGCGGTAGTCCGCCTGCTCAGCGCGGCCATAGGTGACAAGGCGGCAGGTGTGGCCTTCCAGAAGTGCTTCGGTATTCTCATCGTCAATGTTCACCACGCCCACGTCGCAGCGCTTGAACAGCTGGCCCTTCCAGCTGCGGTACTCCTCAAAGGTCTTGTGCTCGCCGGGGCCGATGTGATCCGGCGAAAGGTTGGTGAACACGCCCACATTGTAGTGCACACCGGCCACGCGGTCCATCATCAGGCCCTGGCTGGAAACCTCCATCAGCGCGGTGTCGCAGCCTGCATCCAGAAATTCCCGAAAGGTCTTTTGCAGTTCGTAGCTTTCGGGGGTGGTGTTGGCAGTTTCCTTGTGGCGGCCCATATAATAAATGCCGTTGGTGCCGATCATGCCCACCTTGCGGCCTGCAGCTTCCAGCACGCTCTTGATCATGTGGGTGGTAGTGGTCTTGCCCTTGGTGCCGGTCACACCGATCATGGTCATCTTGCGGGACGGGTTGCCGAAAAGGTTCGCGCTCATCAGGGCCATGGCATAGCGGCTGCTTTCCACCTTGACCACGGTCACGCCCGGCATGGCGGA
>OJOU01000798.1_pt1 | contig 11572 bp, 7 predicted proteins | sample 1598291 | NCBI WGS metagenome assembly OJOU01 (sample SAMN03922470, study PRJEB24848) | human gut metagenome | isolation source: stool sample | host: Homo sapiens | place: Germany | collected 2010-11 | reverse complement strand
ATCCAGATGGATAAATACCCGAAACTGACTACGGACGTGGCTTTCCGTACGGAATCCGATTGGCAGAAATGGTGGGATGGAAAGGATCGCAAGTATCTGCCGGAAGGAACTCCGGGGGCATATGGCGGTTATTTTACGAAAGAAGATATCCGTGAGATCGTGGATTACGCTACGGCCCGGCATATTAATATAATACCGGAAATCGAATTCCCGGGGCATTCGGACGAGGTGTTCGTGGCGTACCCGGAGTTGAGTTGTGCCGGCAAACCTTATACGACGGGTGATTTCTGCATCGGCAACGAGAAATCGTTTACGTTCATGGAGGATGTATTGTCCGAGGTGATCGAGTTGTTCCCTTCCGAATATATCCATATCGGGGGAGACGAGGCCGGGAAGGGAGCTTGGAAGACCTGCCCGAAATGTCAAGGCTTGATGCGCCGGAATGGGATGAAGGACGTGGATGAGTTGCAGAGCTATATGATTCATCGTGCCGAGGAATTCCTGATTTCCAAAGGCCGCAAATTGATCGGTTGGGATGAGATTCTGGAAGGGGGCTTGGCTCCGGAGGCTACCGTCATGTCTTGGCGGGGCGAGGAAGGGGGAATCAAGTCCGCTCGCATGGGACACGACGTGGTCATGACACCGGGTGGTTATATGTATTTCGATTTCTATCAAGCCGATCCGAAGACACAGCCGTATGCCATCGGCGGTTATACGCCGATCAAGCGGGCGTACAGTTATAATCCGGTGCCTGTGGATTCGTTGACTGCCGAGGAAAGTAAGCATATCCTAGGGGTACAGGCGAATACATGGACGGAGTATATCAAGGATGAGAAGCATCTGGAGTATATGATGTTCCCTCGTGCCTTGGCGGTCGCCGAGATTGGATGGACTCCGCAAGAGGATCGTAGTTGGGAGGATTTTAAGCCTCGTATGAATGCGAATATCCCGGTTCTGCAACGGATGGGTATCCATACGTTCACGCTCTCGGACGAGATCGAGACCACGATGAAGGTAGATACCTTGCGGCGAGAGATCAAGGTCATGTTGGATGCGGAGAAATATCCGGCGGAGATACGTTACACGACAGACGGTTCTATTCCCACCGCCTCTTCCCGGGTCTATGACGGTCCGATCGTGGTGAAAGACTCCGCTGATATCAAGGCCGCTATCTTCCGTGACGGGCAGCTTCAAGGAACGCCTACCGAGAAGAAGGTGGATTATCACCGGGGTATCAATAAGCCTATACATTATAATAGTAAGCTGTATAGCGGTTATATGGCGGGTGGCATGAACGCCTTGCTGGACGGCTATAGGGGAGGCTTGACTTATCTGGACGGCCGTTGGCAGGGTTATTTGAATGACTTGGATTGCGTGGTGGACATGGGCGAGGTGACGGATATCCATAAGGTATCGTCCCGCTTTATGCAATTGATCGGCCCGGGCGTGTACCAACCGGGAGAGGTGGAGTTGCTGACATCGGAAGACGGGGAGAGCTATATCTCGCAGGGAGTTATCCCTACTACGATATCCAATACGGATAAAGACCTGTCTTTTCAGGAATATACGTTTAACGGCGATTGGAAAGCCCGTTATATCCGTATCAAGGCAAAAGAGGCAAATAAGGGTTTCATCTTCACGGATGAGATCGTGATCTGGTAAGTATGAATCAATTAATTATCAACTAAAATACATTTATCAAATGAAGAAACAGTTAATGACCTTCCTGTTGTGTGGCAGTCTGTTCGCTACGGCGCAGCAACCGGTAGATTATGTGAACCCCTTCATCGGTACGAGCAATTACGGTACGACGAATCCCGGCGCGGTTTGTCCGCAGGGTATGATGAGCGTGGTTCCTTTCAACGTCATGGGGTCGGAGAAGAACCGTTTTGACAAGGATAGTCAATGGTGGTCTACTCCTTACTCGGCAGACAATAAATTCTTTACGGGATTCGCCCACGGCAGCTTGAGCGGCGTGGGATGCCCGGAGCTGGGAGGTTTGCTATTGATGCCGACGACGGGCGAGTTGAACGTGGACTATAAGGCTTACGGCAGTGAGTACAAGGACGAGGTGGCTCACCCCGGTTATTATAGCAATACCTTGACCAAGTATAATATCAAGGCGGAGGCTACTGCCAGCATGCGTACGGGCTTGAGCCGTTTTACCTTCCCGAAAGGGGAGAGCCATATCCTCTTGAACCTAGGCGAGGGCTTGACGAACGAGACCGGCGCTACGGTTCGTATCGTGAATGATACGGAGATCGAGGGGAGTAAGCTTTTAGGTACGTTCTGCTATAATCCACAGGCCGTATTCCCGGTTTACTTCGTGATGAAGGTAAACAAGGCCCCGAAGAAGATGGGTTATTGGAAGAAACAACGTGAGATGAAGGGGGTAGAGGCCGAATGGGATATCTACTCCGGCAAGTATAAGTTATATACCAGTTATACCCGTGAGATGAGCGGAGACGATGTCGGCGTATGGTTCGATTACGATACGGACGAGGGCGAGGCTATCGAGGTGAAGATGGGTATCTCGTACGTGAGCATCGAGAACGCCCGCCTGAACATGAATACGGAGCAGCCCGGCTTCGATTTCGACAAGGTCCGTACGGCGGCTAGTACGATGTGGAACAAGGATCTTTCCAAGGTACAAGTGGAAGGGGGTACGAAAGACGAGAAAACGATATTCTATACCGGTATGTATCATTTGCTGATCCATCCGAATATCCTGCAAGACGTGAACGGCGAGTACCCGATGATGGAGAGCCTGAAAGTAGGCCATACCACCGGAAACCGTTATACGGTCTTCTCCTTGTGGGATACGTACCGCAACGTAAGTACCTTGATGACCTTGCTCTATCCGGAGCGTCAATTGGATATTATCCGTACGATGCTGGATATGTACCGGGAAAACGGTTGGTTACCGAAATGGGAGCTTTACGGACGTGAGACCTTTACGATGGAAGGCGATCCCTCGATCCCGTATATCGTAGACGCATGGATGCGCGGCTTGCGTGACTTTGATGAGCAAACCGCTTATGAGGCGATGCGTAAAGGCGCTACTACCCCGGGAGAGTTCAACCTGCTTCGTCCGGACGCGAACGATTATTTCAGCAAGGGCTATGTTCCTTTGCGTGAGCAATACGATAACTCCGTATCTCATGCGCTGGAATATTATATCGCCGACTGGAACTTGGCTAATTTCGCTCAAGCCTTGGGTAAGAAAGAGGATGCCAAGTTATTCCGTGACCGTTCTTTAGGTTACAAACATTATTATAGCAAGGAGTTCGGAACGCTGCGTCCGATCTTGCCGGACGGCACCTTCTACTCTCCGTTCGATCCGAAACAAGGCGAGAACTTCGAGCCTAGTCCCGGTTTCCATGAAGGCAACGCATGGAATTATACGTTTTATGTTCCTCACGATATCAAGGGACTGGCCAAATTGATGGGAGGCGATAAGAAATTTGTCGATCATTTGCAGAAGGTATTCGATGACGGCAATTATGATCCCGCCAATGAGCCAGATATCGCTTATCCTTATTTGTTTAGCTATTTCAAGGGAGAGGCTTGGCGTACCCAGAAGTTGGTCCGTCAGTTGTTGAAGGATTGCTATCATAACGCCCCGAACGGTGTCCCGGGTAACGAGGATACAGGCACGATGTCCGCTTGGGCTATTTTCTCCATGATGGGCTTCTACCCAGCTTGTCCGGGCGACGTGAACTATGTATTGACTTCCCCGACTTTCGATAAGGTTACGATCCAGCTCGACAAGAAATTCTATCCTAAAGGCGAATTGGTAATCGAGTCTAAGCATAGTAATCCGGAAGCGATCTACATCAAGGACGTTTTCGCCGGCGATAAAAAGCTAAAGGGCTACACCATCTCGCAAGAGGAATTGGTGAATGCCGGAACCTTGCGTTATATCCTCGAGGATACGCATAAGTAAGCCAAGATAAAGATATACCGAATTTGATATTTACCGGACGCAGATGACACCGACAAGCACGGGTGATCTGCGTCCGGTTTATTTATTTGATATCCTAAAACCATTTGATCTTCCTGAATATGAAAAAGGCCGTAGCGGATAGCAAGATCGAGAGCAAGATGATAACCACGAAACCATGCGGCATATCCTCCATGTAGATCGGGACGTTCATCCCGTAGAAGCTAGCGATTAATGTCGGAACCATTAAGATAATGGAAAGTGATGTCATACGTTTCATGATCGTGTTCACGTTGTTGGAGATGATAGAGGCGAAAGCGTCCATCGTACCCGTAAGAATATCGCTATAGATATTTACCGTGTTATGGGCCTGTTTCAACTCGATCTCCACGTCCTCCACTAAATCCTTGTCGATATATTGCGGCTCTTGGAAAATATTCTGGAGCTTGGCCAGCATCACCTCATTCCCGCGGATGGAGGTGTTGAAGAATACCATGCTTTTCTCCAGCTTCATCAACGCTAGCAGATCCTCGTTGCGGATGCTTTTCTCTAACGCCTTTTCCGCCTCGGTGACGGCGTAATTGATTTGTTTCAGGTATTTAAGGAACCATACGGCCGATGAGTGGATCAGCCGGAGGATCAACTCATACTTGTTTTTAATCTGGAGTTCCTTCCGTTGGGTATAGCGGATGAAATCGGGGATCAAGTCCGTCTTATGGTAACATACGCTTACGATGATCTCATTGTTCGTGATGATACCGATCGGCACCGTATTGAACGGGATGTCATGATCTTGGTTCTGCAACGGGATACGTAAGATGGTAAGCAACCAATTCCCCTCGTACTCGATACGGGGACGCTCGTCCGTATCGGCTATATCGCTCAAGAATGATTCGGGTACGTTAAATCGATCCATCAAGAATTGAAGATCTTCGGGAGTTGGGCACTCTACGTTTACCCAACTGTTAGGAAGCCATTGGTTCTTCTCCACATAACCGGCCTCACAATAAAGAAATTGTCTCATTATTGCCTCCTTTCGTGTTTAATCCGAGCAGAGGATCAATGAAACCCTCCGCCTCGTTAGTTCATACTCTGTTCTGTTTCTAGCGGGATACTGTCGTCCATAATTTGAAAATTACTTTTTACGGGTGCAAAGATAATACTTTTTTACGTAAGTAAAGTTATGTCGCTGTATGCTGACAGCAATATTGTTGCCAGTTTACGTTAGCATAGGCTTACTTCTCTGAGAGTATTGCGATACTTCTGGTAATAGTACTGGAGTACTTTCATGGAAGTACCCGAGTACTGCCTAAGAAGTACTCCAATACTTCTTAGGCAGTACTGGCCATCTATTCAATCCCGCATTTCCCCTCTTCGTTGAAGTAGAAGAAGAGCCCGGTATCTATGCTGACCGGACCATGGCTTCTCTTCCTCCCTTGAACTCGGCCATGGGGCGAGGCTCGTGGAGCCGGCTGGCGAAACGTGTGTATTCCTCATAATCTTCCGGGTTATCGGATAGGTAGAACGTGGCGGCCAAAGGATAATGGACGATGCCGGCGCCCTGTCCGGTGATGACGGTCTTGCGCACCCGGTACAATCCCGGAGGGTTTTCCTTGAGCTCAGGCAGCAAGGTGGCCGAGAAATCGTCTCTTGTCTCGTTAGGAAAGATCGGATAGCCGAGAGCGACGAAGGCGGTGGGTTGCGGGATTCCTTTCCATGCCCTCCCGTCGAAACGCTCGATGAAATACTCTTCGCCTCCCATCCCTTCCAGGTCGGTATGGTTGGTGATAGCGATCTCGATCCGCTCGATGTTGGTTGGGTAGACGTTCGGTCTTACTCGCATGGAGAAGTGGGTGGTGTCCATGCTGATAGCTTCCTCGGGTGGCCGGTCGTAAGGGCCTCCGCCGATCCGGATGAGGGGTGAATTGAATACGTAAGTCTTGAAAGCCTCCACATACTCCTTCTCCGCTATGATAAGCTGTAGGAAGACGGAGTCGTCCGTGTTCCAGAGGGAGGTCATGTTTCTACGGATCTTCCGTAGATGCGGGGGAAGGGTATCGTATTCCTTGCCGAAGAACGATTCTATGCTGTCCCGTATCTGCTTGGCGGTCCATCCTTCCGTGGAAACTGAAGATGCGGCATGGGTATCAGTTGGTAACGGTAGGGTATCTTGCCGTGCTATGGATTGGGAGTCGGCTGAGTAGTCGCTACTGTTTTCCTCTTATGGCAGCCGTATAATAGGCAACCTCCCATGATAACTAATCCGATAAAATACGCTTTCATGATTCGACAGGTTTTAATTCCTAAATATAAAGAATCTTTTTCAGAAATGGGTAAAAGATATTACCTTTGACTCCCCAAATAGAAAGAATGATGGCAGAAGGAACAAGAAATACAGGAAGAGGAAGGAAAAAGCCTGTGGAGATGCTCCCCGATATGGGGCGTCTTCAGCCACAGGCCCGTGAGTTAGAGGAGGCTGTGTTGGGTGCGTTGATGCTGGAGAAAGACGCGTACTCGATCGTCAGCGAGATCTTGAAGCCGGAGTGTTTCTATGAGAAAGCGCATGAGAAGATTTATGCCGCTATCGTAGACTTGGCGTTGAGCCAGCGTCCCGTGGATATGCTTACCGTAACGGAGCAATTGAAGAAACGGGGAGAATTGGAGGATGTAGGCGGACCGTTCTATATCTCTCAACTTACCAGCAAGGTGGCCAGCAGCGCCCATATCGAGTATCACGCCCGTATCATCGCCCAGAAATATCTGGCGAGGGAGTTGATCTCTTTCACGGCGATGATCCAAGGAAAGGCATTTGATGAGACGCTCGATGTAGAGGACCTGATGCAAGAGGCGGAGGGCAAGTTGTTCGAGATCTCGCAACGTAACGTAAAGAAGGATGTCACCCAGATCAACCCCGTCATCAAGGACGCTATGGAGATGTTGCAAAAGGCGGCTCTCCAGAAGGAAGGTCTGAGCGGATTGCGTACGGGCTTCGAGGGGTTGGATAAGATGACTTCCGGTTGGCAGAATTCAGACCTTATCATTATCGCCGCCCGTCCGGCCATGGGTAAGACGGCCTTCGTCCTTTCCATGGCGAAGAATATGGCGGTGAATTTCAATACGCCTGTCGCCCTGTTCTCGCTCGAGATGAGTAACGTGCAGTTGGTAAACCGTCTGATCGTGAATGTCTGCGAGATACCGGGCGAGAAGATCAAGAGCGGACGCTTGGAGAGCTACGAGTGGGAACAGCTGGATTTTAAGATCAAGGAGCTTTACGACGCCCCGATCTTCGTGGACGATACCCCGAGCTTGTCCGTCTTCGAGCTGCGGACGAAAGCCCGTCGTCTGGTGCGTGAGCATGGCATTAAATGTATCATTATCGACTACCTTCAGTTGATGAACGCCAGCGGTATGAACTTCGGTAGCCGTGAGCAGGAGGTGAGTACGATCTCCCGCTCGTTGAAGGGATTGGCGAAGGAGTTGAATATCCCGATTATCGCCTTGTCGCAGTTGAACCGTGGTGTGGAAGCCCGTCAAGGCGTGGAAGGTAAGCGTCCGCAGCTAGCCGACTTGCGTGAGTCCGGAGCTATCGAGCAGGATGCCGATATGGTATGTTTCATCCACCGTCCCGAATATTATAAGATTACGGAAGACGAGCGGGGAAATTCCCTGATCGGTCTCGCCGAGATCATTATCGCCAAGCATCGTAACGGTGCCGTGGGGGATGTCCGGCTGCGCTTTAAGAGCGAGTTCGCCAAGTTTATGAACGTAGAGGAAGATATAGCGGTAAGGGAATTCTCCTCAACCATGAACGGTGGAGACCCGATGCCCCCGATCCCATCGGCGGGAGCTGACTTCTTGAGTCAAGGTAGCAGTAACGAGGTTCCGTTCTAATATAGCATGAATGAGCGAAAGAGGCGAAAACGTTTGCGGTAGATTTTTCGCCTCTTCTTTTCTGTTTCGTTGGCGAATCCGGTTCGAATCTTCTATCTTTGTGATTGAAAACAAATTACTGAATCAGCCATGACGAGACACTTAGTTCCGGTATCTATATACCTGTCGCTGTTGCTTAGCTGCAACTCGCCGAAAGAATACAAATCCTTTGATGAATACCCTTCCTATGAGGGAGACGATCTGGAGTTGTTCTATTCTCCCACGAAATCCGTGTTCACCCTTTGGGCCCCGACGGCGGAAGAAGTCCGCTTGAATCTTTACGCCTCCGGTGAAGGAGGGGAGCCTGTCCGCCGGTTGCCGATGAAATCCTCGGACAAGGGTACGTGGCGTATCTCCGTGAGCGAGGATCTGAAAGGCTCCTTCTATACCTTCCAGATCCGTATCGGCGATAAATGGCTGGATGAGACTCCCGGTATCTGGGCGAAAGCCGTCGGGGTGAATGGAAACCGTGCGGCCGTGATCGATTGGGCGGCTACCGATCCGGAGGGCTGGGAGGCGGATAAATCTCCCGAGTTGAAAAGCTTCTCCGATATTATCATCTACGAGATGCATCATCGGGATTTCTCGATCGCCGCGAACTCCGGCGTGACGCATAAAGGTAAGTTTCTCGCCTTGGCGGAGGAGGGCACGAAAGGGCCGGGCGGCGTGGCTACCGGCGTGGATCATCTGAAGGAGTTGGGCGTTACCCATGTCCATATCCTTCCTTCCTATGATTATGGCTCGGTGGACGAGACTCGCTTGCAAGATAATGTGTACAATTGGGGGTATGATCCCAAGAACTATAACGCCCCCGAGGGGAGCTATTCCACCGATCCTTACAATCCCGAGGCTCGTATCCGTGAGTTCAAGGAGATGGTGCGGGGATTGCACCGGAATGGTATCCGTGTGATCATGGACGTGGTTTACAATCATACCTTTGTGGGTGACGGGTCGAATTTCAGCTTGACCGTCCCCGGTTACTTCTACCGTCATAAACCGGACGGAAGCTATTCGGATGCCTCCGGCTGTGGTAATGAGACCGCTTCGGAGCGGGCGATGGTACGCCGCTATATCGTGGAGTCCGTGAAATATTGGGCCGAGGAATACCATGTGGATGGTTTCCGTTTCGACTTGATGGGCATCCATGACGTAGAGACCATGAACGAGGTAAAAGCCGAGTTAGCTAAACTAGATCCTTCCATCTTCGTATACGGCGAGGGTTGGACCGCCAGCGATTCCCCGCTACCGGAGGACCAGAGGGCGATCAAGGTAAACGCCCCGAAACTGAATGACGTGGCCGTATTTAGCGATGACCTGCGGGATGCTTTAAAAGGAAGCGTGTTCGAGACTACACAGGCCGGTTTCGCCTCCGGAAAGCCGGAAGGTAACGAGGAGTCTATTAAGTTCGGTATTGTAGGCGCTATCCGCCATCCGCAAATCGACTATAACCAAATATTATATTGCAAAGCGCCTTATGCGAACAAGCCTACGCAAGTGATCAACTATGTCTCTTGCCACGATGATCTTTGTTTGATGGATAAGTTGAAGCTCTCGGCTCCGAAAGACGCTACCCCGGATGAGTTGATACGATTCGGCAAGTTGGCCCAGACCATCATCTTCACCTCGCAAGGAGTACCCTTCATGCGGGCAGGAGAGGAGTTGCTGCACGATAAGAAGGGCGTACATAACAGCTATCAATCGCCCGATTCAATCAATGAGATCGACTGGTCTTTAAAGGCAAAAAACAAGGATGTTTTCAACTATTACAAGGATTTGATCGCCCTTCGTAAGTCGCACCCGGCTTTCCGTATCGCCACGGCCGAGGGAGTGAGGGAGGCCCTTCAATTCCAAGAAGTGAACCAGCCCGGTGTCGTAGCGTATACCTTAGGGGAGCATGCGAACGGGGATAGTTGGAAGAAGATTATGGTTATCTTTAACGGGAACCGGAAGGCGGTAACGGTTTCTCTGCCGGAAGGAACATGGGTTCCGGTTTGTAAGGATGGTCGGATTTATCTGGACGGTAAAGGTTCCGTACAGGGTAAAACTACCGTAAGCGCCTCTTCCGCCTTGATCTTGAAACAAGATTAATACGGAACTAAATCAAAGAAAATCCCCCGGGACGTCTCGATGAATACCGAGCGTCCCGGGGGATTTTTTATTAAATCACTTACTTATCTGATTATTTGTAAGCCTCGCCTTTTACAGCAGCGATACCCGGAAGAACCTTACCTTCGATAGCCTCAAGAAGAGCGCCACCACCTGTAGAAACGTAAGATACGCCGTTAGCCAAACCGAATTTGTTAACGCAAGCAACAGAGTCGCCACCACCTACTAAAGAGAAAGCGCCGTTTTTCGTAGCCTCAACGATAGCCTCGCCAACCGTACGAGATCCGTGCGTAAAGTTCTCGAACTCAAATACACCCGTAGGACCGTTCCAAAGGATCGTCTTAGAGTTCTTGATAACGTCAGCGTAGATAGCCTCGGTCTTCGGACCTATGTCAAGACCTTCCCAACCATCAGGAATCTGATCTACCGGAGCGAAATCAGTCTTAGCGTCGTTGCTGAAATCGTCAGCGATCTTAGCGTCAACAGCCAATACCAAGTTTACGCCTTTTTCTTTCGCTTTCTTGATCAAATCAAGAGCAAGATCCAACTTATCGTCCTCGCAAATAGACTTACCGATCTTACCGCCTTGCGCTTTCGTGAAAGTATAAGTCATACCACCCGTGATGATCAAGTTGTCTACCTTGTTCAACAAGTTCTCGATGATCTCGATCTTAGAGGAAACCTTAGAACCACCCATGATAGCGGTGAACGGACGTTGGATGTCGTTCATAACCTTATCGACAGCCTTCACTTCCTTCTCCATCAAATAACCGAACATCTTGTTGTCCGTATCGAAGTAGTCAGCGATCAAAGCCGTAGAAGCGTGAGCACGGTGAGCGGTACCGAACGCGTCGTTTACATAGCAGTCAGCGTAAGAAGCCAATCTCTTCGTGAACTCTTTCTGGCTTTCTTTAACGGCTTTCTTGGCAGCCTTCTTCTCCTCGTCGGAAGCGTCTTCAGCCAAACCTCTTGGTTTGCCTTCTTCCTCAGCGTAGAAACGAAGGTTCTCAAGCAACAAAGCTTCGCCCGGTTGCAAAGCGGCAGCCTTAGCGCCGGCTTCTTCGCCAATACAGTCGTTTGCAAACTGAACATCTACGCCTAACAACTCAGAAAGGTGCTTCAATATGTGCTTTAAGGAGAACTTATCAGTAGCGCCTTTCGGACGACCTAGGTGAGAACCGATAATTACGCTACCACCATCCGCTAAGATCTTCTTTAATGTAGGAAGAGCGGCACGCATACGAGTGTCGTCGGTGATGTTGAAGTTTTCGTCCAATGGAACGTTAAAGTCAACTCTTACAAATGCCTTTTTGCCGGCAAAATTGAAATTGTCAATTGTTTGCATAACTATTGTATTTAATGTCTGTATTAAAATGTTCTTTTAATCGCTTGCAAACTTACACAAAATATTTCATTTGGCTGTTTGCGCTTGCTTTAAATTTTATACCAATTTGAAACGTAGCCGTAATCTCCCGTCGGCATAGTCGTAATTCAATAGCTTGAAATGTCCGATCTCGGATGTATTCGCCACGTGCGATCCGATACATGCGCAGGCATCGTAATCGCCTATGCGTACGATACGTAATGTATCGC
>OJOU01000783.1_pt1 | contig 11736 bp, 6 predicted proteins | sample 1598291 | NCBI WGS metagenome assembly OJOU01 (sample SAMN03922470, study PRJEB24848) | human gut metagenome | isolation source: stool sample | host: Homo sapiens | place: Germany | collected 2010-11 | reverse complement strand
GTGCTCTACCAGCTGAGCTACGGAATCTCCGTGTGCCAAAATGAGAATCGTTTCCGTTTTGGTGGTGCAAATGTACGGATTTATTTTTAAAATCCAATACCCGGCCTGCAAATTTTGCGCAAAAGTGTGTTTTTTGCCTTTCCGGCTGCCGGCTGCCGCCTGCAGGCGATAGGCGTCCGGGCATCTTCCGGCGGTTTCGGCCGGCCGGGAGGTGCAAATGTATAGAATATTTTTGTTTTACCAAAATAAAACGATATTTTTGTAGGCGTTTAAGTGAAAAAATTCAATTCTAAACTCATATTACCTATGTGTAAAGCGTTAATTATCGGTGCCGGAGGCGTCGGAACGGTCGTAACCCAAAAAATCGCCGCCAATCCCGTTTTTACGGACGTGATGCTGGCCAGCCGTACCAAATCCAAGTGCGACGCCGTTGCGGCGGCTATCGGCGGCGGCCGTGTCAAGACCGCGCAGGTCGATGCCGACAATGTGGCCGAATTGTGCGAACTCTTCCGCGCGTTCCGTCCCGACATCGTGGTCAACGTGGCCCTGCCTTATCAGGACCTGACGATCATGGACGCCTGCCTTGAATGCGGCTGCAACTACCTCGACACGGCCAATTACGAGCCCAAGGACGAGGCGCATTTCGAATACTCGTGGCAGTGGGCCTATCAGGACCGCTTCAAGGCCGCGGGACTCACGGCGATCCTCGGCTGCGGTTTCGACCCGGGCGTGACGGCCATCTTCACGGCCTATGCCGCCAAGCACCATTTCGACGAAATCCACTACCTCGACATCGTCGACTGCAACGCCGGCAACCACGGCATGGCTTTCGCCACGAACTTCAACCCCGAGATCAACATCCGCGAGGTGACCCAGAAAGGGCGTTATTACGAGAACGGAGAGTGGGTGGTGACCGAGCCGCACGAGATCCACAAGCCGCTCAATTATCCGGGCATCGGCGAGCGCGAGTCGTACGTCATCTACCACGAGGAGCTGGAGTCGCTCGTGAAGAACTATCCCACGATCCGGCGTGCGCGCTTCTGGATGACCTTCGGTCAGGAGTACCTGACGCACCTGCGCGTGATCCAGAACATCGGCATGGCGCGTATCGACCCGATCATCTACAACGGGGTCGAGATCGTCCCGATCCAGTTCCTCAAGGCGGTTCTTCCCGATCCCAAGTCGCTGGGCGCCAACTATCACGGCCAGACCTCGATCGGCTGCCGCATCAAGGGCCTGAAGGACGGCAAGGAGCGCACCTACTATATTTATAACAACTGCGACCACGAACAAGCCTTCAAGGAGACCGGCACGCAGGCTGTGTCGTTCACCACGGGCGTTCCGGCGGCTTTGGGCGCTTCGATGTGGGCCAAGGGCCTCTGGCGCGGCGCCGGCGTGTTCAACGTCGAGGAGTTCGATCCCGATCCGTTCCTCGCCGAGCTGGGCGAGCAGGGCCTGCCGTGGCACGAGCTGTTCGATGTGAATCTCGAAGTGTAGGTTTTTGAAGATTGCGGCGCAGATGCCGCACATCCCTCAAAATCCCCGGATGGATAGTGCCGAAGTACGTCCCATCCGGGGATTTTTCACGATGCACGACAGATGCACCGCACCGATCGAAAACCGCAGCGGGATTTTCCGCTCCTCCAAAATCAAAACTGTCGTATCGTTTTCCGCAGAACCGCTTTTCCCGAAATGCCCCTGCCGGCGACCGGCTCCGATGCTTATTTCCGGACCGGGTTTCGCAAGCGATAAGTATAAATGCGTATTTTCCCGAAAACCAAGCCTGCGCAGCGTGGTTTTCAGGAGGTTTTTGCTACTTTTGCAACTGTTTTGGACGTTTTCGTTGAGCGAGGGCAGAGCCGGGCTTGCCCGGATTATGCCGAGCGGAGAAAACGAAGGATGAAATCCAACTAAAAACAATTCGATGATTGACTTTCTGAAACTGCCTTCACCGTGCTACGTCCTCGACGAGGAGCTGCTGGACCGGAACCTGGCGACTGTCGACCGTGTGCGCCGGGAATCGGGCGCCGAAATTATCGTCGCCCTGAAGGCCTGCGCCATGTGGAGCATTTTTCCCGAGCTGGCGAAGCATTCCGACGGTGCGACTGCAAGTTCCGCCGCCGAGGCGCGTCTCGTTTTCGAGGAGTTCGGGCGTCCCGCCCACACCTACGCCCCGGTCTACACGGACTCCAATATCGACGAAATCCTCAATTGCAGCGATCATATCACGTTCAATTCGCTGTCGCAGTTCCGCCGCTTCGGCCAGAAAGCCCTGATCAACGGCATTTCCTGCGGCCTGCGGATCAACCCGCAGTATTCGCCCGTCGAGACGGACCTCTACAACCCCTGCGTCCCCGGCTCGCGGCTGGGCGTCACGGCCGAACAGCTGGCGGCTCACGGCGGACTTCCGGCGGGTGTCGAGGGGCTGCATTTCCACGTCCTCTGCGAATCGCGCCCGGAGCATCTGCAAAAGGCGCTGGAGGCCGTCGAGACGCATTTCGGAGCGTATCTCGACCGGATCAAATGGCTCAACATGGGCGGCGGCCACCTGATGACGGCCTCGTGGTATGACTGCGACCGCCTGATCGCCCTGCTGAAGGCGTTCAGGTCCCGCCATCCGAACCTGCGGCTGATCCTCGAACCCGGCAGCGCCTTCACGTGGCGCACGGGCTTTCTGGTTTCGACCGTCGAGGACATCGTGGAGAACGGCGGGGTGACGACGGCGATGCTCGACGTGTCGTTCGCCTGCCACATGCCCGACTGCCTCGAAATGCCCTACAAACCCGCCGTCATCGGAGCGCATGAACCTGCCGACGGCGAAAAGCGCTGGCGCATGGGCGGCACGAGCTGCCTTGCGGGCGACTACTGCGGCGACTGGGCTTTCGACCGCGAGCTGAAGGTGGGGGAGCGCGTCGTCTTCGAGGACATGATCCACTACACGATGGTCAAGACCACGATGTTCAACGGCGTCCACCATCCGGCCATCGTCATCGCGCGCCGCGACGGCCGCACCGACGTCATCCGCGAATTCGGCTACGAGGACTTCCGGAACCGCATGTCATAGACAATATTGAATTCAGATATACGAAACCTCTTCATGGAAAATTTCACACCTACCCCCTACACGTTGGAATGTGTCGCCACGGGCCGCGAATTCGAAGACGCCGGCTGGATGCTTGCCGACCCGCAGTGCAAGGAGCCTTCGCTCGTGCGCACCAAATACGCCCGCAAACAGATCGACGTGAAGCCCGCCGACTGGGGCCTGTACCGTTTCTCGGACTGGATGCCCGTGCGGCGTATCCTCAAAGGTTCGTCGGCTCCCGTGACCTATAAGAGCAAGGGCCTCGCCGCGCACCTCGGGCTGGAAAACCTCTGGATCACCTTCAACGGCTGGTATCCGGCCATCGGGGCCACGATGTCGACCTGCTCGTTCAAGGAGACCGAGGCCTATTCGGTCTGCGGCCGCGCCGCTGCCGACGAACGGCGCGTGCTGGTGGTGGCTTCGGCCGGAAACACCGCCCGGGCCTTCGCCAAGGTCTGCTCGGACAATAACATCAGGCTGCTGCTCTCGGTTCCCTACGACAATATCGGCGCGCTGTGGTTCGACCAGCCGCTGAACCCCTGCGTGAAACTCATTTCGTGCGAGAAGGGCGGCGACTATTTCGACGCCATCCACCTGAGCGACATCGCCCTTAAGGGCCCCGGCTTCTATGCCGAGGGCGGGGCCAAGAACATCGCGCGCCGCGACGGCATGGCCTGCACGGTCCTTTCGGCCGTGACGACCATCGGCCGCATTCCCGACTACTATTTCCAGGCCGTGGGCAGCGGCACGGGCGCCATTGCCGCCTGGGAGGCCAACATGCGTCTGGTGGAGGACGGCCGCTTCGGGCGGAATACGATGAAGCTGATGGTGGCGCAGAACGCCCCGTTCGTCCCGATGTACGACGCCTGGCAGGCGGCATCGCGCAAGCTGCTGCCTTACGACGACGACAAGGCGCGCCGCGACGCGGAGATCATCGACGCCAAGGTGCTTTCGAACCGCCGTCCGCCTTACAGCGTCACGGGCGGTCTTTTCGATGCGCTGAAAGCCACCGGCGGCGAGGTTTTCGCGGCCACGAACGCCATGGCGCGCAGGGCCCGCAAGCTGTTCCACGAACTCGAAGGCGTCGACATCTATTCGGCGGCGGGCGTTGCGCTGGCGTCGCTCGTCAATGCCGTGAACGCGGGTAAAATCGAGAAGGACGCCACCGTCATGCTCAATGTCACGGGCGGCGGCGAGGAGCACTTCAAGGAGGGCAAGGAGCTGTGGTATCTCAAGCCGAGCCACGTCTTCCCGCTCGAACCCGACGAGGCGGATGTGGTGGAGAAAGTCGAAGCGCTGTTCAACTGAATGACAGCGGGTTGACCGATTGCTTCAGTGCGATCTGCACAAACGGGCCTGTATAGCCCGTTTTTTTTGTTACCTTTGCGGGGCCGAACCGGAAGCCAGTGCAGCCGGACCCGGTTCGGACGTTTTTTCACTTTTAACCCAAATTTCAAACAAATGGAAAACATCCAAACAAAGCAGTACCCCTGCTTCAAGCGTTGGAGTCGCAAAAACTGGTCGGTTTTTGCCAGCCTCCACCGTTATGTGACTATCGGGGTCCTCTCTGTCGGGATGTCGATCCTGCTGCTTGCGACGCAAGGTGCGTCCGCGCAGACTGCCGACACGACCGCTGTCCTCAAGACATTGCGGATACGGGAAGTCGGCGTCACCGGGAGTCAGACGGCTCCCGCGCGCAACGCCCAGTCGCACACCCCGCTTTTCGACCGGAAAGCCCAGGCCCCGGCGCCTGTCCAGACTCTGGAAGCCGCCCTGCGCCTTGCTCCTTCGGTCGATGTCCGCGAACGCGGAGGCAAGGGAACGCAGGCCGACATCTTCATCCGGGGAGGCTCTTTCGACCAGACCATGGTCCTTCTCAACGGCATTGATTTCACCGATGCCCGCACCGGGCATCAGTCCCACGCGCTGCCCGTCGACCTCGACTGCATTTCGGCCGTCGAACTGATCGACGGCGTTCCGGGCGTCGGAGCCTACGCCGGTGCGGTGAACATCCGCACCGCGCCGCTGCGGCCCACCTACCTGCGTCTCGAAGCCTCGGGCGGCCAGTACGGCTATGGCTACGGGAATCTTTCGGGCGCGGTGAGTGCGGGACGCTTCTCGGTGCTCGGCGCGGCTTCGTACCGCCGCAGCGACGGCTACCGGCACAATACCGATTTCTCCAACTACAACGCATTCGTACGGGCGACCTACGACGGCGGGCGGGCCGGGTTCTTCGACTTGCAGGCCGGGTGGCAGGACCGCGATTTCGGCTCCAACGGTTTCTATGCGGCCTACAATCCCGACCAGTGGGAGCATACCGCCACGGCCCTGGGGTCGCTGCGGTGGCTGAAAACCGCAGGCCGCTTTTCGCTGGGGGCCGCCGCGAGCTACCGCAAGAACTTCGACCGCTACGACTGGACGCGCGGCACGGCGATGAACCGCCACAACACGGACAATGTCGGAGCGAAGCTCTGGGCCGACTGTGACTGGGCGGCGGGTGTTACCACCGTGGGCGGAGACTATGCTTTCAACCACATTTACAGCACCAATCTGGGTGACAAGCTCTCGGTTCCCGAAGGCCATTACACCCATGCCAAGGCGCGCCACACGGGCAACCTGTGGCTGCGGCACGCCAAGCGGTGGCGGCATTTCGACGCGGCGGCTTCGGCGGGCGTGAGCCTCACGCCCTACGGCACTTCGGCCCTGTGGAGCCTTTCGGCGGGCTATGCCCCCGCGGCCGGGCTGCGCCTCGAAGCCGGGGCGTGGCAGTCGATGCGCCTGCCGACCTTCACGGACCTCTACTACACCTCCCCGGCGCAGATCAACAACCTCGATCTTACGCCGGAACACGCAGTCACATACCGACTTGGTGTGGATTACCTCAAGCGGAGCTGGAACCTTTCGGCACAAGCCTATTACCGCTCCGGGCGCGACATCATCGACTGGGTCTGGCGCGAGGACATGGGCAGCAAGTGGCATTCCGAACAGACGAGCAGCCTCGATACCTTCGGGATCGAACTCGCGGGCGGCTATACGGTTTCGGAAGGCTTCCTGCGCCGCGTGACGCTCTCGTACGGCTACATCACGACCGACCGGAACGCGGACGTCATCGCCAAAAGCGCGATGGATTTCATGCGTCACAAGGCGGCATTGGCCGTGGAGGTGCATTTCCTGCGGCGGATGTCGCTTGCGCTGACCGGCTCGGTCTACGACCGCAACGGCAGCTATACGCATTACCCCGAACCGGGCAACGCCTCCCTTAACGAAGAACGCGACTACAAGCCCTATTTCCTGCTCGACGGACGTCTCCAGTGGGAGAAGGGCATCTGCCGCCTCTACGTCGACGCCACGAACATCACCGACACGCGCTACTGCGACATCGGCGGAATCCGCCTGCCGGGTTTCTGGTGTACGGGCGGGGTGACGCTGACCATCGGCAAATAACCCTCCGAAGTCGGGGCGCATCCGCTTGCGGAGCGTTTCCGGATTTCGTCCGGCTGCAATCCTGGCCCGGTGCATTTGTGCACCGGGCCTTTCTGTTTTTGCAAAAAGCCGCCTGTTTTGTTACGGTTTTTTCGGATTTCTCCCGATTATTATTTATCTTTGAAGTATAAGAATTTAAATGCGACGATCCTATGTCCCAAAGAATCATTGAATGCGTTCCCAATTTCAGCGAGGGACGCGATAAGGCCGTGATCCGGCAAATCACCGCGGCCATCGAGGCCTCCGGGGGCGTCAAACTGCTCGACGTGGACCCCGGCGAGGCGACCAACCGCACGGTCGTGACCTTCGTCGGCGAACCCGAAGCGGTCGTCGAGGCCGCTTTTGCCGGAGTGAAGCGGGCGGCCGAACTGATCGACATGCGCCGCCACAAGGGGGCGCATCCCCGCATGGGGGCCACCGACGTGCTGCCGCTGATACCGATTGCGGGCGTCACGCTTGCGGAGTGCGCCGAACTGGCGCGTGCGCTGGCCCGGCGTATCGCCGACGAACTGCGCATCCCGACCTATTGCTACGAGGCTGCGGCCTTTGCGCCCGAACGGAAAAACCTCGCCGTGTGCCGCGCCGGGGAGTACGAGGCCCTGCCCGAGAAACTGGCGCACACGGCATCCGCGCCCGATTTCGGGGCGCGTCCCTTCGACGAGGGGGTCGCCCGCACGGGAGCTACGACCGTCGGGGCGCGCGACTTCCTGATCGCCGTGAATTTCAACCTGAACACCACCTCCACGCGCCGCGCCAACGCCATCGCCTTCGACGTGCGCGAAAAGGGGCGTCCCGTCCGCGAGGGCAACCCCATCACGGGCAGGGTGGTGAAGGATGCCGCGGGAAATCCCGTGATGCAGCCCGGAACGCTTCCGGCCACGAAGGCCATCGGCTGGTTCATCGAGGAGTACGGCATCGCGCAGGTTTCGATGAACATCACCGACATCTCCCGGACGCCGCTCCACGCGGCTTTCGACGAGGTGTGCCGCAAGGCCGACGCCCGCGGCGTGCGCGTCACGGGGACCGAAATCGTGGGGCTGGTTCCGAAACGGGCTTTGGTCGAAGCCGGCAAATACTTCCTCCGCAAGCAGCGTCGCTCGACGGGCGTCGCCGAGGAGGAGATCGTCCGCATTGCCGTCAAGTCGATGGGATTGGACGACCTGAAGCCGTTCGATCCTGCCGAGAAGGTGATCGAGTACCTGCTTGAAGCGGAGGTTCCGAAGAAGCGGCTTATCGACATGACCTGCAAGGCGTTCGCCGAAGAGACGGCGAGCGAATCTCCCGCTCCGGGCGGCGGCTCGATCGCGGCCTACATGGGTGCGCTGGGCGCGGCCCTCGGGACGATGGTCGCCAACCTCTCGTCGCACAAGGCGGGGTGGGACGACCGCTGGGAGGAGTTTTCCGACTGGGCCGAACGGGGGCAGGCCGTTCTTGCGGAGCTTCTGCACCTCGTGGACGAGGACACGGCGGCGTTCAACCGCATCATGGCGGTTTTCGCCATGCCCAAGTCGACCGACGAGGAGAAGGCGGCGCGCAGCGCCGCGTTGCAGGAGGCGACGCTCTATGCCACGGAGGTTCCCCTGCGGACGATGAAGGCCGCCTCGCGGGTTTTTGAAATCGTGCGCGCCATGGCCTCGGAGGGCAACCCCAATTCGGTCTCCGACGCCGGCGTGGGTGCGCTGGCGGCCCGCAGCGCGGTGCTGGGGGCGTGCCTCAATGTGAAGATCAACGCCGCGGGGCTGAAGGACCGTGCCGTGGCCGATGCGCTGACCGCCGAGGCCGAGGCGCTGGCCGCCGAAGCCGTGCGTCTCGAAGCGGAGGTCTTGCAGATCGTCGAATCTAAAATCGGATAATATGACACGCGAAGAGTTTCAGAACGACATTCGCGCGGGTATTCCCGACCGGCTGCCCGCCGCGAAACCCTATGACAAACGGATCAACCATGCGCCCAAACGCAAGGACATCCTTTCGGACGAGGAGAAGGCGCTGGCCCTGAAAAACGCCCTGCGCTATTTTCCGGTCAGGCACCACGCCGTGCTGGCGAAGGAGTTCGCCGAGGAGCTGCGCCGCTACGGCCGTATCTATATGTACCGCCTGCGTCCCGACTACGAGATGCATGCGCGTCCGATCGGCGAATATCCCGCCCGCTGCCGGCAGGCGGCGGCCATCATGCTGATGATTCAGAACAACCTCGACCCGCGGGTCGCCCAGCATCCCCACGAGCTGATCACCTACGGCGGCAACGGCGCCGTGTTCCAGAACTGGGCGCAGTACCGCCTTGCGATGCAGTATCTTTCGGAAATGACTGAAAATCAAACCCTGGTCATGTATTCCGGGCATCCGCTGGGGCTGTTCCCGTCGCATCCCGACGCCCCGCGCGTGGTGGTTACGAACGGCATGGTGATTCCCAACTACTCGAAACCCGACGACTGGGAGCGGCTCAACGCCCTCGGGGTGTCGCAGTACGGGCAGATGACCGCCGGGTCGTACATGTATATCGGGCCGCAGGGCATCGTCCACGGCACGACGATCACGGTGATGAACGCCGCGCGCAAACGCTTTACGGCCGGCCGCACCGATACGCGCGGGATGCTGTTCGTCTCGTCGGGTCTCGGCGGCATGTCGGGAGCGCAGCCCAAGGCGGGCAATATTTCGGGCGTGGTGTCGGTCGTCGCCGAGATCAACCCCAAGGCGGCGCAGAAACGCCACGAGCAGGGATGGGTCGACGAGCTGCATGAAGCGCTGGATGAGCTGATCCCGCGTATCCGCCAGGCTGTCAAGGCGAAAGAGGTCGTGTCGATGGCCTATGTGGGCAACGTCGTGGACCTCTGGGAGCGGCTGGCCGCGGAGGAGATTCCGGTAGACCTGGGTTCGGACCAGACCTCGCTGCACAACCCCTGGGCGGGCGGTTACTATCCCGTGGGGTTGAGCTACGAGGCGTCGAACAAGATGATGGCCGAGGAGCCGGGCCGCTTTAGAGAGTGTGTGCAGGAGTCGCTGCGGCGGCAGGTCGATGCCATCAACAAATTGACCGACAGGGGAATGTATTTCTTCGACTACGGCAATGCCTTCCTGCTGGAAGCCTCGCGCGCCGGGGCCGCGGTGACGGGCGAGGGCGGACGCTTCCGCTATCCCTCCTACGTGCAGGACATCATGGGACCCATGTTCTTCGACTACGGCTTCGGGCCGTTCCGCTGGGTCTGCACCTCGGGGAAGCCCGAAGACCTCGAAACGACCGACTCTCTGGCCGCCGAAGTGCTGGATGAGATCCGGAAGACGGCTCCCGACGACATCCGGGGGCAGCTGGACGACAATATTCACTGGATTCGCGAGGCCGGGCGCAACCGGCTGGTCGTCGGGTCGCAGGCGCGCATTCTCTATGCCGACTGCGAAGGGCGCGTGAAGATCGCCGAGGCGTTCAACCGGGCCATCGCCGAGGGCCGCATCACGGCCCCCGTGGTGCTGGGGCGCGACCATCACGATGTTTCGGGAACCGATTCGCCCTACCGCGAGACCTCGAACATCTACGACGGTTCGTGCCTGACGGCCGACATGGCCGTGCAGAACGTCATCGGCGATGCGTTCCGCGGCGCGACGTGGGTTTCGATCCACAACGGCGGCGGCGTGGGCTGGGGCGAGGTGATCAACGGCGGCTTCGGCATGGTGATCGACGGTTCGGAGGATGCCGGCCGCCGCATCCGCGAAATGCTGCTGTGGGACGTCAACAACGGCATCGCGCGCCGCAGCTGGGCGCGTAACGAAGGGGCCGTCGAAGCCATCCGCCGCGAAATGGACCGCACGCCCGGACTGCGTGTGACCCTGCCTGTTTTTGCCGACGAGGAACTTGTCCGCGAGGCGCTGAACGAACAGGGCGGCGCTTCGGATAAATTATGAATTTCGAATTATGAATTTTGAATTGTCATCCATGGAACATCACCATATCACCGCGGAGCACCTTTCGGTCGGGCGCGTCCGCGAAATCCTCGAACGGCGGCTGCCGCTCGCGTTGAGCGACGACGCCCGGGCGCGCATCGTCCGCTGCCGCGAGTACCTCGACCGCAAGATGGAGAACCCCGAGCGGCCGATCTACGGCATCACGACCGGTTTCGGGTCGCTGTGCGATATTTCGGTGGGCAGCGACGAGCTGTCGCGCCTGCAACAGAACCTCGTGATGTCGCACGCCTGCGGAACCGGGGAGCGCGTGCCCTCGGAGATCGTGCGGCTGATTCTGCTGCTCAAGATACAGTCGCTCGCCTACGGCCATTCGGGCGTGCAGCTGGCGACGGTGGAGCGTCTCGTGGAGTTTTTCAACCGCGGTATCCTGCCCGTCGTCTATCAGCAGGGTTCGCTGGGCGCTTCGGGCGACCTCGCGCCGCTGGCACATATGAGCCTGCCGCTGCTGGGGCTGGGCGAGGTGGAGTATAAGGGCGAGGTGCGTCCCTCGGCCGAAGTGCTTGCCGAACTGGGGCTGGAGCCGATCCGGTTGCAGTCGAAAGAGGGCCTTGCGTTGCTGAACGGCACGCAGTTTATGAGCGCCTACGGCGTCTGGTCGCTGATCCACGCCCGGCGGCTGAGCGAGTGGGCCGACCGCATCGGGGCGCTGTCGTTAGACGCCTTCGACGGTCGTATCGAGCCTTTCTGCGACGAGGTGCACCTGATCCGCGCCCACCGGGGGCAGCTCGCCACGGCCCGGAATGTCCGCGGGCTGCTCGAAGGCAGCGAACTGATCGCCCGCCCCAAGCACCACGTGCAGGACCCCTATTCGTTCCGCTGCATGCCGCAGGTTCACGGAGCCTCGAAGGACACGATCGACTATGTGGAGAGCGTGCTGACCACGGAAATCAACTCCACGACGGACAATCCGACGGTCTTCCCCGAGGAGGACATGGTCGTCTCGGCGGGCAATTTCCACGGCCAGCCGATCGCTCTGGCGATGGATTTCCTGGCGATCGCCCTGGCCGAGCTGGGCAACATCTCCGAGCGTCGCACCTACAAACTGATCTCCGGGGCGCGCGAACTGCCCAAATTCCTCGTGGCGAATCCCGGGCTGAACAGCGGCTTTATGATTCCGCAGTATACCGCGGCGTCGATCGTGAGCCAGTCCAAGGGGCTGTGCATGCCCGCGTCGGTCGATTCGATCCCCTCGTCGCAGGGGCAGGAGGACCATGTGA
>OJOU01000677.1_pt1 | contig 12850 bp, 8 predicted proteins | sample 1598291 | NCBI WGS metagenome assembly OJOU01 (sample SAMN03922470, study PRJEB24848) | human gut metagenome | isolation source: stool sample | host: Homo sapiens | place: Germany | collected 2010-11 | reverse complement strand
ATCTACACAAGGAGTATCGTCGGCAGCGTCAGATGTGTATAAGAGACAGAACTTGGATTACGCTGACAAAGCTCTGCAAGCGTGGCGAACTAAGTATAATTGCCTGCGACCTCATGAAGCACTTGGAAACAAATGTCCTGCCGATGTCTATACTCACAGCGAAAGGATTTTTGCTGACAAGGTGGAGCCGTTTGAATATGAACCCAGCTTTAAAGTCATAAAAGTAAATTCGTGGGGATATGTCCGTTTTCAGAATTTTCAATTATATCTTAGTGAAACTTTCATCAATGATTATGTTCAATTCAGACCTAATCCAAACAATGATTCATTTCTTGTTTGCTATCGCAATTTTGTTATTGCTGAGTATGACTCGTCATCCGGCAAGCGTATTCACCGCAAGATTTCAAGATTGTGAATTTGTATACCATGTCCTTGCACAGGTGGTTACCATGTTGCACTTGACACCGTGTTCGCCCATACAGATTTGTACAAACATTGCATACCTACACTCGGGCATATTCACTCTCTCATTAACAAGACTGTCTTCCCGAAAGGGCTGCGGTGTGCCACCGCAGCCCATAATTTTCAATTTTCCATTTTACATTTTCAATTTAAAAAGAATCTCCCGAACATGGCAAATGCCATATTCGGGAGAATTTTTTATTTATTCACATATTCACTTTGTACAAGCTTTAGCCAAAATTATTCGGCATCGGGAAGGCTTGCAAGCTTTTCAAGGTGAGCATACTTATCAGCAGCAACCTTTTCAGCCTTTTCAAAGAGTTTTTCTGCTCTTTCGGGGAATGAACGAGTGAGTGAGTTATAACGAACTTCGCCCATGATGAAGTCACGATATGATGCAGAAGGAGCTTTACCGTCAAGCATGAACGGATTCTTTCCTTCGTCTGCAAGACGAGGATCGTAACGGAAGATGTTCCAGTAACCTGCCTCAACAGCCTTTTTCTCCTCAAGCTGAGCAATGCCCATGCCGCCCTTGATACCGTGGTTGATACACGGAGCGTAGCAGATTACGAGTGACGGACCGTTGTAGCTTTCAGCCTCAACCATAGCCTTGAGAACCTGATTGTTGTCAGCACCCATAGCGCACTGTGCAACATAAACATAGCCGTAGCTCATTGCAATAGCGGCGAGGTCTTTCTTCTTAACAGCCTTACCTGCGGCGGCAAACTGTGCAACCGAACCTACAGGAGTAGCCTTTGAAGCCTGACCGCCTGTGTTAGAATAAACCTCAGTATCGAATACGAGGATATTAACATTTTCGCCTGATGCGATTACATGGTCAAGACCGCCGAAACCGATATCGTAAGCCCAACCGTCACCGCCGAAGATCCACATTGACTTCTTAGCAAGTTCGTCCTTGTCAACGAGTGTTTTCTTAACAAGTTCGCCAACCTTTGCATCCTCTGTGTTCTTTTCGAGTTCAGCGATAAGAGCGTCTGTTGTAGGACGGCTTGAAGTTGAATCTGTTACTGTGTCGAGATAGTTCTGGCAAGCTGTCTTGAGGTCAGCGCTGTCTGTATCCTTCTGAATACCCTCAACATACTCGATAAGTCTGTTGCGGATAGCCTTCTGACCGAGAGCCATACCAAGACCAAACTCTGCGTTATCTTCAAAGAGTGAGTTCTGCCAAGCAGGACCGTAACCCTTCTTATTCTTTGTATAAGGTGTTGCAGGAGCAGATGCACCCCAAATTGATGAACAGCCTGTTGCGTTAGCGATAAACATTCTGTCACCGAAAAGCTGTGTAACAAGCTTTGCATACGGTGTTTCACCGCAGCCTGCGCAAGCGCCTGAGAATTCAAGCAACGGCTGTTTGAACTGACTGCCCTTAACTGTAGTGAACTTGAACTTCTCGTGAACTTCAGGCTTATCTTCAAGTGTGAGAGCGTAGTCAAATACTGCCTGCTTAGGACGCTGTGAGTCGATTGACTGCATTGTGAGAGCCTTAGCGCCCTTCTTACCCGGACAAACCTGAGCACAAGCGCCGCAACCCGTACAGTCGAGTGTTGAAACTGTCATTACAAAGTTGAGGTCCTTAAGTCCCATCATTGGGAGGCTCTTTGTACCCTCGGGAGCTTTTGCAAGCTCATCGGCTGTCATGGCAACAGGACGGATTACAGCGTGAGGACATACGATTGCACATCTGTTACACTGAATACAGTTTTCAGGATTCCATTCGGGAACATCAACTGCGATACCTCTCTTTTCATAAGCGGCAGAACCGTTCGGAGCAGTACCGTCAACATGATCCATAAATGTTGAAACAGGGAGCTTGTTGCCCTTATATGCATTTACAGGCTTGAGGATTTCGTTTACATACTCAACGAGAGCACCGTTACCCTCTGCCTTGTCGGCAACTGAATTATCAACAGCATTAGCCCAATCAGCAGGAATTTCAACCTTTTTGAGGTCTTCCATACCACGGTCAATAGCGGCGTAGTTCATATCTACGATAGCCTGACCTTTCTTCATGTATGACTTCTTAGCGGCAGCCTTCATAAGCTCCTTAGCCTTGTCGGCAGGAATGATATCTGCAATCTTGAAGAATGCTGACTGAAGAACTGTGTTGATACGACCGCCCAGACCGATTTCCTTACCGATCTTGATACCGTCAATTGTGTAGAAGTTGATGTGTCTTTCAGCGAGAATCTTCTTCATCTTACCCGGGAGACGCTCGGAAAGCTCTTCTGTATCCCATGGGCAGTTAAGAAGGAATGAACCGCCTTCTTTAAGGTCATCAACAATATCGTACTTGTCAACATAAGACGGGTTGTGGCAGGCAACGAAGTCTGCCTTTGAAATGTAGTATGTTGACTTAATAGGAGTTTTACCGAAACGAAGGTGAGAAACTGTAAGACCGCCCGACTTCTTTGAGTCATATGCAAAGTAGCCCTGAGCATACATATCGGTGTTATCGCCGATAATCTTGATTGAGTTCTTGTTAGCACCGACAGTACCGTCAGCACCAAGACCCCAGAACTTACAGCTGTGTGTACCCTTCGGAGTTGTATCGGGATTTTCAACAATCGGAAGTGAGAGGTTTGTAACATCATCAACAATGCCGATTGTAAATCTTCTCTTGGGTGTTTCGCTTTCAGCGTTTCTGTAAACAGCGATGATGTCGCCTGGTGTTGTATCCTTTGAGCCAAGACCGTATCTGCCTGTGTAAACCTTTACACCTGCAAAGTCCGAACCGTTGATAGCGGCGAGAACATCAAGATAAAGGGGTTCGCCGATTGAACCGGGTTCCTTTGTTCTGTCAAGAACAGAGATTGTCTTAACAGTCTTAGGAAGCTCTCTGAGCATATAGTCGGCAACGAAAGGTCTGTAAAGGTGAACTTTAAGAAGACCGACCTTTTCGCCTGCGGCATTGAGGTAATCAACAACTTCTTCCGTACAGTCACAAACAGAACCCATAGCAACGATAACATGCTCTGCATCCTCTGCACCGTAGTAGTTGAATGGCTTGTAGTCAGTGCCGATTTTAGCATTAACCTTGTCCATGTACTTAACAACAACTTCGGGAACTGCGTCATAATACTTGTTACAAGCTTCTCTTGCCTGGAAGAAGATATCGTCGTTCTGAGCAGTACCTCTTGTTACAGGATGCTCAGGGTTAAGAGCACGACGACGGAAAGCCTCAACTGCATCCCAGTTAAGCATATCGGCGAGGTCTGCGTAATCCCACTCCTCAATCTTCTGAATTTCGTGAGAAGTTCTGAAACCGTCAAAGAAATGAAGGAAAGGAACTCTGCCTTCAATAGCTGCAAGGTGAGCAACAGCGGCAAGGTCCATACATTCCTGAGGATTGTTTGAACAAAGCATTGCATAACCTGTCTGACGGCAAGCGTAGATATCTGAGTGGTCACCAAAAATAGAAAGTGCGTGGCTTGTGAGCGCACGGGCTGATACATGAATAACGCCCGGAAGGAGCTCGCCTGCCATCTTGTACATATTCGGAATCATAAGGAGCAGGCCCTGTGATGCTGTGTAAGTTGTTGTCAAAGCACCTGCTGCGAGTGAGCCGTGAACAGCACCTGATGCGCCGCCCTCCGACTGCATTTCCGTTACCTGAACCTGTCTGCCGAAAAGGTTCTTGGCACCCTGTGCCGAGAACTTGTCGGTAAGGTCAGCCATTACGGAAGAAGGTGTAATAGGATAGATAGCCGCAACATCGGTAAACGCATAAGAAACATGAGCTACTGCGCTGTTACCATCCATAGTTTTCATTTTTCTTGCCAATGGAATCGTCCTCCTTTTTAATCAAAGCGGCAAAGGAAATGATGCCGCATAAATTTTCGATACCCGTTAATTACGCACCGTAAATCAACAAGCGGTACGGATACTTTGTATCATCTTAAATTTTATCACTTAAACACCGATTTGTAAAGTGTTTTACACAAGAAATTCAAAGCAGGATATATATTTTTGTTTCGTTTTTTACAAAAAAGTTTTTTATATTTACTTGTTCCTGTCAAAATACTTTGTTGTTGATTTTTTAAAAATCAATAACAAAGGTTTTGGTTATTTGTGCGAACAATTACAATGCTACGCTCGGGCATAATATGTTTTTTACATTACAAACTGTCTGCCCGACATTAATTTTCAATTTTCCATTTTCAATTTGAAATTCGTTCTATCGCTTCGCTTAAATCCGTACACAAAAAATCTATCATCGGTTTAATTTCATCTGTCGGCTCTGACAAATCGGGAACCATAACTGTGGTCATACCTGCGGCACGTGCAGATTTTATGCCGTTAATGCTGTCCTCAAACGCAACGCAGTCCACCGGCTCAAGACCGAGCTTCTTTGCGGCAATCAAAAAAACTTCGGGATCGGGTTTGCCGTTTTTAACATCATCACCACACACGAATGCGTCAAATTTATCATAGAGATTGATTTTCTTCATAATCTTCAAAGCCGTTTGTGACGAGGTTGAAGTTGCAAGCGAAATTTTACAACCGACTGATTTTAAATAATCAAAAATTTCGTACAGGCCCTTTTTTACAGGCACACCGTTCTTTTCGATACGCTTAAAATAGCGGATTCTCGACTCCGCCTTGTAAGCAGGATAGTCAAAATCATCGCCGTAAACCGACTTGTAATATTCGTAGGAATCCTCACTGCGAAGTCCGATTGTTTTTTTGAAAATGTCGAGATTAAACTCTTTGCCGTCCTCATCAAGCATTTCCTGCCATATTGAATAAACAAGCCTTTCGCTGTCAATCATAAGCCCGTCCATATCAAAAACTGCGCCCTTAAACATAAAACCGCCCCTTTTTTCGCTTTTAAGTCTGTATATAATAGCATATTTTACAAAAAAAGACAAATCGGTTGTAATTGCGACAAAGTTATGATACAATCGTTTGAATGGTCTGTGAAAAATATAAATTTGAGGGTGAGGAAATTTTATGGCAACATCAATTTATGCAAAACCTATCAAAGCAAAAACGATTCTGAAGTTCACTCTGCCAACCGTTCTTATGATGGTTTTTATGTCACTTTACACGGTTGTTGACGGAATCGTTGTTGCGAACTGTGTCGGAAGTGACGCATTGTCCGCAATCAATATTGTATATCCGTTCACGCTCGTATTTATGGCTGTGGGCTTAATGTTTTCAACAGGCTCAAATGCTATAATAGCAAAGAAAATGGGAGAAGGCAAACAGGAGGAAGCAAACCGACTTATGTCCGGTGTTGCAATCACGGCAACGGTCATTTCTGTTATCATTGCTGTGATGTTCACAATTTTTGCCGAACCTATGTATATGATGTTCGGCTCAAACGAAAAAATTCTCCCCTACTGCACTGACTACGGCAGCGTTATGATTCCGTATGGCTTTGTAATGTGCTGGCAGATGCTCAACCAATCGTACCTTGTAACAGCGGACAAGCCACATATCATGCTTGTTTTCTCAATACTGTCGGGTTGCACAAACATTGTGCTTGACATTCTTTTTATGGCAGTGTGGGATTTTGGAATAATCGGTGCAGGACTCGGCACCATTATCGGAATGGCTGTGGGTGCAATTCCGCTTTTGCTCTTTTTCAACAAAAAGCAGACTCTGCACTTTGGCAAGCCTGAATTCAAGGTCAGTGAAATCCTCTTTGCAATGGCAAACGGCTCGTCAGAGGCTGTGACAAATCTTTCAACAGCCGTGACAACAGCGCTGTTCAACATTCAGATGATGCACTTTGCAGGCGCAAAAGGCGTTGCGGCTATAAGTGCTATTTTGTACATTCACTTTATTTTCACTGCGGTTTCGTTTGGATTCACTTCGGGAGTTTCACCCGTCATCAGCTTTAACTACGGCGCACAAAATCACGAAAAACTGCAAAAGCTGTTCAAATTATGCATAAAAATCACGCTGATAATTTCGGTTGCAATGATTACGGCATCTGAATTTTTTGCAGAACCGCTTGTCGGAATTTTCTCGGCAGGCGACGAAAAAATTCAGCAGATTGCACTCAGCGGATTCAGAATTTTTGCAATAAATTATCTGTTATGCGGAATGAATATTTTCGCATCGGGACTTTTCACCGCACTCAACAACGGCAAGATTTCAGCCGTAATTTCAGTTGCAAGAACGCTTGTTTTCGAGTGTGCCGCAATGCTGATTTTGCCGATGTTTATAGGCATAAACGGTGTGTGGTCGGCATTGCCCGTTGCAGAATTGTGTGCCGTTGCAATTTCCGTAACATTTATAATTGCCAATGCAAAAAAATACCATCTGGTCGGTGTACCACTGCACCCCGTTCGTGCAGACAGTTTGTGATATCAAAAACATATCATGCCCGAGTGTAGCATTGTAACCATTTGTACAAATAAACGCAAAAAATCCGAGCATCAAAACAATGCTCGGATAATTTTTTACAACATTAAAGCTCAATTAAAATCGAAATCAGATTGCACGAACTCTGATTACGCCGTCAACTGCTGCGATTTTTGCAAGGTCATCTGCACCGGCGCCTGCAACATCAATAATTGTGTAAGCATAGTCGCCACGGCTCTTTGAAAGCATATTTTCAACATTGCCGCTGATCTGTGTGAGAACCTTCTTGAGAAGCTCGGGAACATTCTTGTGAGCAACGCAGAAACGGGTATCGTCAGCATTTGTTCTTGCAAGTGAAATTGCAGGATAGTTTACGGAGTTGATGATGTTACCGTTCTCGAGGTACTCCTTAACCTGATCACAAGCCATAACAGCACAATTTTCTTCACTTTCGGGAGTTGATGCACCGAGGTGTGGGAGGCAGATAATATTCTCTTCACCGAGGATATCGTCTGTTCCGAAGTCTGTAACATACTTAGCAACCTTGCCGCTCTTAACAGCCTCAAGAACTGCTGTTGAATTAACAAGACCGTCACGGCTGAAGTTGAGAATACGAACACCGTCTTTCATCTTGGCAATCATATCGGCATCAACCATATCTCTTGTGTCGTCAGTAAGCGGAACATGGATTGTGAGGTAGTCGCAATTTACCATAACATCTTCTGCACTCTTCATGAGCTTAACTGTAGGAGCAAGCTTGAGAGCGTTGCCAACAGACATAAACGGGTCAAAGCCGATTACATTCATACCGAGAGCAACAGCTGCATTTGCAACAAGAATACCGATTGCTCCAAGACCGATAACACCGAGGGTCTTGCCCTTGATTTCGGGGCCGACGAACTGACTCTTGCCCTTTTCAACCATCTTACCGACAGCTGCACCGTTGCCCTTGAGAGTCTTTGCCCATTCATAACCCTCAATAACCTTACGGTTTGAAATAAGAAGTCCTGCGATAACAAGCTCCTTAACAGCGTTTGCATTAGCACCCGGTGTATTGAAAACAACAATACCCTGCTCACTGCACTTATCCTTCGGAATGTTGTTTGTGCCTGCGCCTGCTCTTGCAATTGCAAGAAGGTTGTCGGCAAATTCCATATCGTGCATTGCGGCACTTCTTACAAGAACTGCGTCAGGGTTCTGAACATCGTCACCGTATTTATAGTTATCACCGAGACGGCTTGTGCCGATAGCGGCGATTTTGTTTAATGTAAGAATGTTATACATCAAAATCAATCCTTTTTAATTTTTTATTTTAAGAATTTACAATAACAGGCGAACAGCGTTCGCCCGTTATATCATAATATTCAATAATTACTTGTTTTCAGCCTCGAACTTCTTCATAAACTCAACGAGTTTTTCAACGCCCTCATAAGGCATAGCGTTGTAGATTGAAGCTCTCATACCGCCGACTGTGCGATGGCCCTTGATATTAACAAGACCGTTTTCAGTAGCCTCTTTAACGAATTTAGCGTCAAGGTCAGCGTCACCTGTAACGAACGGAACATTCATAAGCGAACGATCCTCGGGAACAACAGTACCCTTGAAAAGCTCTGAAGAATCGAGGAAACCGTAGAGAAGGTCAGCCTTCTTCTTGTTGATTTCATACATCTTATCAAGACCGCCAACCTCGTTCTTAATCCACTCAAGAACAAGCTTTGCAATGTAGATTGTGTAGCAAGGCGGTGTGTTGAACATTGAACCGTTGTCAGCGTGAGTTTTCCAGTTAAGCATTGTAGGAGTGATATCCATAGCGTTGCCGATAAGATCCTCACGAACGATAACAACCGTAAGACCTGCCGGAGCCATGTTTTTCTGTGCGCCTGCATAGAGAACGCCGAACTTTGAAACATCAATCGGTCTTGAAAGAATACAGGAAGAAATATCTGCAACGAGCGGAACATCACCTGTGTCGGGAAGCTCGTGATAAACAGTACCGTAAATTGTGTTGTTCATGCAAATGTAGAAATAGTCAGCGTCCTTTGTGAATGTTGAAGGATCAAGCTTTGGAATGTATGTGAAGGTCTTGTCAGCCGATGAAGCAACAACATTAGCCTGACCGTAACGGGCAGCCTCTGCATGAGCCTTTTTAGCCCACTGACCTGTAATAACATAATCAGCCTTACCGCTCTTTGTCATAAGGTTCATAGGGATAGCCGCAAACTGTGTTGACGCACCGCCCTGAAGGAAAAGAACCTTGTAGTTGTCAGGAATGTTCATAACCTCTCTCAAAAGAGCCTCGGCACCCTCGATGATTGTACCGTAAATTTTTGAGCGGTGTGACATTTCCATAACGCTCTGACCACTGCCTTCGTAGTCGAGCATTTCTGCCGCTGCTTTTTTAAGCACAGACTCAGGCAGCATTGAAGGACCTGCCGAAAAATTATATACTCTTGCCATTTCTGATATCTCCCTTTTTAAAGAAAATTTAAAAATATAGTTGTAAAAATAAATACATTTTAATTATACGCTTTTAGCACGCTAAAGTCAATAAATTCATAGCACTAAAGCACAAAAAACGAAAAATTTCGTGATTTTGTTGTGCAAATGAATCAGCCAAGCTTAATTTTGCCGATGCAACCAACGATTTCATCCCTCATACGCTCAGCCTCTTTACGAGCGGCAACGGCAAAGTCGTCTTCTGTAAGTCCCTGCTTTTTCCATGCACACATAATGCCGCGGCTTGAATTGATGATTGCACCAAGACCGTTTTCGTCAAATGCGTTTTTAACATCATCGGCACCGCCGCCCTGAGCACCGTAACCGGGAACAAGGAAGAATGTGTGCGGAAGTTTTGCTCTCATTTCACCGAGCTGTTCGGGATATGTTGCACCCACAACTGCACCTACTGCCGAATAGCCATGCTTACCCATAAGGTCTTCGCCCCAGCCTTCGCACATCTTGCCCATATGCTCATAAACGCTCTCATTTGTTTCAAGCTTCATATCCTGAAGTTCGCCCGAGCTTGGGTTTGAAGTTTTTACAAGAACAAAAATGCCCTTGTCGTCCGAATCGCAAATTTTTGCAAGCGGCTTGATACCGTCTGTTCCGAGGTAGCCGTTTACCGTGAGTGCGTCTGCACCGAATGCGTCAATACTTTCGCCTGCAACATCTGTATGACCGAGGTGTGCCGTAGCATATGCCTCCATAGTTGTGCCGATATCGTTACGCTTGCCGTCTGTGATAACGAACATACCCTTTGACTTTGCATAAGCGATTGTGTCACAAAGAGCCTTAACACCCTGCCAGCCGTACATTTCATAATATGCAGCCTGTGGCTTTACGGCAGGAACAATATCATAAAGTGCGTCAATAAGCGCCTTGTTGAATTCAAAAAGTGCAGCAGCCGCACCCTCAAGCGTCTTGCCATACTTTTCAAAGCATTTTGTTTTGATTGATTCGGGAACATAGTCAAGCTTAGGATCAAGACCTGCAACCGTAGGATTCTGCATCTTTACAATATTTTCGATAAGTCTGTCAAATGCCATAGTGATTCTCCTCATTTTTTGTTATTCTTTCTATGGTCGGGCAAACAATTCATATCCCGACTGCAATATCTTTTTTACAATGCTGTTGTTCGCCCCTACGAATTATTATTTTTTAGCTGTTGATAATATCATAAAGTTCATTTGAGAACTTGTAATAATCCTGTCTGTCCTCTTTTACGAACTGAATTGCAGGACGGGGATGTGTGTTGTACTGACCTGTGAGAAGGTACGGAATATCGTAACCCCACTTAACGCCCTCAGCCTTAAACTTGTGGGTGTACTCCTCAATGATTTTGAGAATAGGAGCAACCTGATACTTCGGGTTCTTGAGGAAACCGAGAAGAAGTTCAAGCGCACAGTTGCCTGCGCCTCTGCCCATGCCGTCAACGGTTGCGTCAAGGTAGCTGACACCCTGAGTCATAGCCTCAATTGTGTTGGCAAAAGCAAGCTGCTGGTTGTTGTGAGCGTGAATACCGACCGACTTGCCGTACTTGTCGGCAATTGAGCAGTAAAGGTCTGCAAGTCGTCTTGACTCCTCGGGATAGAGTGCGCCGTAGCTGTCAACAATGTAGAAAGCGTTTACGGGAGTTTTGCCGAGAGTTTCAAGAGCCGCTGTAATATCCTCGGTTCTTGCCTTTGAAACAGCCATAATATTGATTGTTGTTTCGTAGCCCTTCTTTGCAGCGTCCTCAATCATTTCAACAGCCGCAGGAATTGCGTTGATGTATGTTGCAACTCTGATGAGGTCAATCGGGCTGTCCTTCTTTGCGATAATATCCTTCTTAAAATCTGTTCTGCCGACATCAGCCATAACAGCGATTTTAAGAGAAGTCTTGTTGTCGCCTACAATTTTTCTGATATCTGCATCGTTACAGAATTTCCACTTACCGAAATCTTCTTCGTTAAAGATTTCCTTTGATGCCTTGTAGCCGAATTCCATATAATCAACACCGGCTTTAACATTTGCATTGTAAAGAGCCTTGATAAATTTGTCGTCAAATCTGAAATCGTTACAAAGACCGCCGTCACGGATTGTTGCATCTACTACTCTGATATCCTGTCTTACCGACAGGAGGTCGCCTTTCTGTGCCATAATTTTACTCCTTTATGTTAAAGTTTATATTAAATTAAATTTATTTGGTGGGCGAACACGGCGAGCCGCCGTCCCCAATTCGTGCAGACAGTTTGACAAATAAAAAACATTTATGCCCGAGCGTAGTACAGCTACCGTTTGCACAATTTTAATCGTATCAACATCTACAATTAAAACAAACTCAATCTTCAAAAACTACCTTACCGCCGAGAATTGTCTTTTTGACTTTACCTGTGAGGGTTCTGCCCTTGAACGGGGTGTTTTTGCTTTTGCCGTGAAGCTTACCAGCATCAACTGTCCATTCTTCATCGGGATTTATAAGAACAACATCGGCATTTGCACCGACTGAAAGTGTGCCTGCGTTGATTTTCAAAATCCTTGCAGGATTAACACTCATCTTCTCAACAAGCTGTGAAAGCGTCATTCTGCCTGTCTTAACCAGGTATGTGTTGCAGACCGCAAACGAGGTTTCCATGCCGATTGAACCGTTGGGGGCTTTTACAAAATCAGCCTTTTCCTCGGGTGTGTGCGGTGCGTGGTCGGTTGCTATGACATCAAGTGTGCCGTCACAAAGCCCGTTGATAATCTCGTCAACATCAGCCTGAGCTCTGAGAGGCGGATTCATTCTGTAATCAGCGTCACCTCTTAAAAGCTCCCTGTCCGTGAGCGAAACATAATGCGGAGCGGTTTCGGCGGTCACCTTAACACCTCTCCTTTTGGCATCACGGATAAGTGCAACGCTTGTTTTGGTGCTGACATGGCAGATATGAATAGGCTCGTTAAGAGCGGCGGCAAGTGCAATTTCTCTTGCAGTTCCGCAGTCCTCGGCACCGGCAGGGATTCCCTTGACACCGAGCTTTTCAGAAACCTCGCCCTCGTTAATTTTACCGCCTGCGGCAAGAAACAAGTCCTCGCAATGTGCGACAATTGTCATGCCGAGCTTTGGAGCTTTTTTCATTGCGTCACTCAAATACTTTGTGTTTTCAACAGGTCTGCCGTCATCGGTAAGTGCTATTGCACCTGCACTTTTCACAGCGTCAATGTCTGTGGGTTCTTCGCTTTTAAGCCCCTTGGTAACGCTTGCCGCAACATAAACACGGCTGTCGGCGTCTTTAGCTTTGTCAAGAATATACTTTACAATTTCGGGGCTGTCGGTTGTCGGGTTGGTGTTCGGCATTGCAAGCAGGCTTGTAACACCGCCTGCGGCAGCCGCCTTGCATCCCGTGATAATATCCTCTTTGTGAGTCTGACCGGGATCACGAAGATGCACATGCATATCAACAAATCCCGGAACGGCACAAAGACCGTCTGCGTCAATAATCTCTCCGTCTGATGTAATGCCGCTGCCGATTTCGGCAATCACACCGTCCTTTATGCTGTCTCTTATACACATCTGACGCTGCCGACGATACTCCTT
>OJOU01000658.1_pt1 | contig 13077 bp, 7 predicted proteins | sample 1598291 | NCBI WGS metagenome assembly OJOU01 (sample SAMN03922470, study PRJEB24848) | human gut metagenome | isolation source: stool sample | host: Homo sapiens | place: Germany | collected 2010-11 | reverse complement strand
AGATGTGTATAAGAGACAGACTCCACATCGTGGCTGACCAGAATGACGCACACGCCCTGGGCGGTGAGCTGCTTCAAAATTCCGGCGAAGCTCTCCTTGAACGCGCTGTCCAGACCCTTGGTTGGCTCGTCCAGCAGGAGAATTTGAGGTTCCCGGAGAAGCACTTTGGCCAGAGCGGCCCGCTGCTGCTCCCCACCGGACAGGTCATAAGGATGCCGGTCCAGCAGCCCGGCGAGGTTGCAGAGCCGGAGAACCCGTTCCATGCGGGCCCGGTTTTCCGGCGTCCGGCCACCGGGCAGACCCTGCCACAGGTCCTCCTCCAGGACGTGCTTTACAAAGAGGAGCTGCGGATTCTGGGGGAGAAGGGCCACGGTTTTACCTGACCGGGAGACCTTGCCCCGGTATGGGCGGCGGGAGCCGGACAGAAGGAGCAGCGCAGTGCTTTTGCCCACGCCGTTGCCGCCCAGAATGCAGAAAAGCTCCCCGCTATACGCTGTGAGATTCAGCCCCCGGATTACGTCCGCGCCCCCCTGCTCATATCGGAACCAGGCCTCCCGGACTGTCACCCAGGGTTCCTGCCCGTCCTTGCGGCTCCAGGGCCTGGGGGGGAGGGGGCGGAGAGGATGCTCCGCCGCCCACTGCTCCAGGAACTGCCGCCCACTGCCGGCGGTCAGGGGACAGGGCAGGTTGCTGGGCACGCTGCTCCAGATCCGCATAGGCGCCGGCATGGAGGCCAGCATGGGATGTGCCTGTTCCCGGAGGGTGGAAAAGACAGCCTGGGGAGCCCCCCAGGTGAGGACCTTCCCGCCGTCCAGGATCAGGAGCCGGTCTGCCATGGGCAGCACCTCGTCCAGCCGGTGCTCTGTGATGACAATGGTGGCGCCCAGATCCCGGTGGATGCGGCCCAGAGTGGCCAGAAAGTCGGAGGCAGCAATGGGATCCAGCTGGCTGGTTGGCTCGTCCAGAATGAGGACCTCCGGCTGCATGGCCATGACGGAGGCCAGGTTCAGCAGCTGCTTCTGTCCACCGGAGAGGGAGGCGACGTCCCGGTAAAACCAGGCTTGGATGCCAAAAAAGCTGGCCATTTCCGCCACCCTGCCCCGGATGGTAGCCCGGTCATAGCCCAGACTTTCCAGGCCAAAGGCCAGCTCGTGCCAGACCTTGTCTGTCACAATCTGATTGTCCGGGTTCTGCTGGACAAAGCCAATTTTGGATGCCTGGGTCCGGGGGTCCACCTGCTTTAAGGGGACCCCCTGGAACAGGAGCTGCCCCTGGATGCTGCCATGGGGGGTCAGGGCTGTTTTGAACTGCCGGAGCAGGGTGGATTTGCCACAGCCGGAGGGACCGGCAATCACCAGAAATTCCCCGGCGGAGATGTCAAAGGACAGGCGCTCCAGAGCGGGGACGGTCTGCCCGGGGTAGGAAAAGGTCAGGTCCTGGACAGAAAATAGCTCCATTTCAAATCCTCCCAAAGGTCAGTGAGCAGGGGAAAGAGGCACAGCAGCGAGAACGCGGCAAAGACGCCCAGGGAAAAGGGGGCGTTCAGAGGCCCGGACAGGGTGGGATAAAACTGAAATTGGGTTCCACCCAGGAGGCTGCCGGCGATGACCATGGCTCCGGTGGCCAGCAGGCAGGCCATAGCCCCGGCCCTTCATGCTGTCAGCGGTTTCCATGGCGTTCTCCAGGGCCCAGGTGACGGTGGCGGAAAAGGCGAGAAGCACCCCCCGGAGCTTTTGGGCTCCCCCGGCGTCCGGCTGAGCCCGGGACACGTCCTGCATATGGGTGCGGAACCGGGGCACAAACCGAAAGGCCATGGACAGCAGGAGGGACAGGGACGGCGAGATCCGCCCAAAGAGGTAGAGAAATTTATCGGAGGTGATGACGGCCCCAAAGCAACGGAACCAGACCACCACAGCCAGCAGCATCCCCGCCGCCGCCCCGCCGTAGGCTACAGCCTCCAGGGTGATGGAAGAGCCGTTGGGAAGCTGGAACAGCACCGTGGCGCCCTGATGGTTGAACAGGGGATTCAGCAGGGCGGTGAACAGCAGCAGGGGCAGCATGTACCGCATCTGACCCACCAAGGTTCGCCCGCCCTCCAACCGGGCGGAGTAAGCCAGGGCGCAGACCAGCGAAATCCCCAGACACACTGGGTGCATGAAAAACATGGTGAATCCCAGAACCAGGACGAAAAAGAGGAGCCCAACGATGGGATGAAAAGAAGAAAAAGTGTCCCGCTTCACACCGATTCCCTCCTTGCAGCTGCACTTGTCTTTAGTTTGCCCATTTTTACATGTTCCCGAATTATATCACGGAGAAACTTCGTTGACAAGATGGGAGAAGAGAACGGACAGGGCAGCATTGTAATCCTACACGCTACAAAACCTCCAGGCAGCGATTTTGTTGACTTTCCGGAGGGAATCGCGTATACTAGGGCCATATAATGGATATTTGTAGGCTAGATGCCGAAATGTACAGCGAGGGAACCTATGGCAAGGAAAAAGGCATATGACAATACCTCCATCTCCATGCTGAAGGATGAGGAGCGGGTGCGCAAGCGGCCTGCGGTGATCTTTGGCTCAGACGATTTGGAGGGATGTAAACACGCGGTGTTTGAAATTCTCTCCAACGCCATCGATGAGGCGCGGGAGGGATATGGGAACTTGATTGTAGTCACCCGGTATGAGGACCTGTCTGTGGATGTGGAGGACTACGGCCGGGGCTGCCCTGTGGATTGGAACGAGAAGGAAAAGCGGTACAACTGGGAGCTGGTGTTCTGTGAAATGTATGCCGGCGGCAAATATGACGCCGGCGGCAGTAACTATGAGTTTTCCCTGGGCCTGAACGGCTTGGGCACCTGCGCCACCCAGTACGCCTCAGAATATTTTGATGCAGTCATTCGCCGGGACGGATACCGGTACAGCCTCCACTTTGAAAAAGGAAAAAACATCGGCGGCCTGAAAAAGGAGCCGGCGGACCGGAAAAAGACGGGCTCCTACTTCCATTGGAAGCCGGACCAGGAGGTGTTTACGGAGATTGACATTCCCGCAGAATACTTTCAGGACGTCATTCGCCGCCAGGCGGTGGTGAACAAGGGGATTACCTTCCGCTTCCGCAACCAGGTGGCAGGGAAATTTGAGGTGACGGAGTACTGCTACGAAAATGGCATTACCCAGTACCTGGAGGAGCTCGCAGGGGACGATGCCTTCACCATGCCCGCCTACTTTGAAGCGGAGCGCCGGGGCCGGGACAGTGAAAACCGGCCGGAAATGAAGCTGAAAATCACGGCGGCCTTCTGCTTCTCCAAGCGGTTAAGCCACATTGAATACTATCACAATTCCTCCTGGCTGGAGCATGGGGGCTCTCCAGACAAGGCTACCCGCTCCGGCTTTGTGTCTGCCTTTGACAAATATATCCGGGAGACGGGAAAGTACACGAAGAACGAGTCCAAAATTCTCTTTCAGGACATTCAAGATTCTTTGGTGTTGGTGACCAACTGTTTTTCCACCCTGGCAAGCTTTGAAAACCAGACCAAGAAGTCGGTGAACAGTAAGTTCATTCAGGAGGCCATGACTGCGTTCTTCCGAGAGAACCTCCAGGTCTGGTTCCTGGAAAACAAGGCCGAGGCGGACCGGACGGTGGACCAGATCCTGGTGAATAAGCGCAGCCGGGAGACGGCGGAAAAGGCCAAAATCTCCATAAAAAAGAAGCTCTCTGGCTCTATGGACATTAGCAACCGGGTTCAGAAATTTGTGGATTGCCGAAGCCGGGATGTGTCCCGGCGGGAGCTTTACATTGTGGAGGGCGATTCCGCCCTGGGCTCCGTAAAGCTGTCACGGGATGCGGAGTTTCAGGGGATTATGCCGGTCCGGGGCAAGATTCTCAACTGTCTGAAGGCGGATTACGACCGGATTTTCAAAAGCGAAATCATCACAGACCTTCTGAAGGTATTAGGCTGTGGCGTGGAGGTCACCGGCAAGCGGGGGAAGGACTTGACTGCCTTCGATCTGGGGAATCTCCGGTGGAACAAGGTGGTCATTTGCACCGATGCCGATGAGGACGGATTCCAAATCCGCACCTTGATTCTCACCATGCTCTACCGGCTGACGCCTACGCTCATCCGGGAGGGGTATGTCTACATTGCAGAGACGCCCCTCTTTGAGATTATTTACAAGGATAAGACCTGGTTTGCCTATAACGAGGCGGAAAAGATCCAGATTCTCAAGGGGATGGAGGGAAAAAAGCCCATCCTGAACCGCTCCAAGGGCCTGGGTGAGAACGACCCGGAGATGATGTGGATGACCACTATGAACCCCGCCACCCGGCGGCTCATCAAGGTCATGCCGGAGGATGCAGAGCGCACGGCCTGGTACTTTGACATGCTTTTGGGCAATGGCCTCAGCGCCAGAAAGGACTTTATTGCAGAAAATGGCCAGCGCTACCTGGAGCTGGCGGACCTTTCCTAGGAAGGGGTAGAAAATGCCAAGAAAACGAAAAGACGAGCAGCCTGTGAAGCGGGATGTGGCCGGGGTGGTGGGCCTCCGGGGCTCCGTGGAGGAGCAGCCCATTACGGAGACCCTGGAGATCAATTACATGCCCTATGCCATGAGCGTCATTGTTTCCCGGGCCATCCCGGAAATTGACGGCTTTAAGCCCTCCCACCGGAAGCTGCTGTATACCATGTACAAAATGGGCCTTCTGAACGGGGGCCGCACCAAATCCGCCAACATTGTGGGCCAGACCATGCGGCTGAACCCCCACGGCGACGCGGCGATTTACGACACTATGGTCCGCCTGTCCCGGGGCTACGGGGCGCTGCTGCACCCTTTTGTAGACTCCAAGGGCAATTTCGGCAAGGTCTACTCCCGGGATATGGCCTATGCTGCCTCCCGGTACACCGAAGCCAAGCTGGACCCCATTTGCCAGGAGCTATTCCGGGACATGGATTTTGACACGGTGGATATGGTGGACAATTACGACGGCACCATGAAGGAGCCGACTCTTATGCCCACCACCTTTCCCAATGTGCTGGTCTCGGCCAACACCGGCATTGCCGTGGGTATGGCAAGTAACATCTGCGGCTTTAACCTGAGGGAGGTTTGTGACACCGCCATTGCCCGGATGAAAAACCCGGACCACGACCTGATGGAGACCATGCCAGCGCCGGACTTTCCCACAGGCGGAGAGCTCCTCTATGATCCCATGGAAATGCGCGCCATTTATAAAACCGGCCGGGGTAGCTTCAAGGTCCGGGCAAAGTGGCGGTACCTGAAGGAGGGAAATCTCATTGAAATATACGAGATTCCCTATACTACCACTGCGGAGGCCATTCTGGACAAGGTTTCAGAACTGATCCGAGCCGGGAAAGTCCGGGAAATTGCAGATATGCGGGATGAGACGGACCTGTCTGGCCTGAAGCTGACCATCGACCTGAAGCGGGGGGCGGACCCGGAGAAGCTGATGCAGAAGCTGTTCCGACAAACCACACTGATGGATTCCTACCCCTGCAATTTTAATATTCTCATCGCCGGTATGCCCCGGGTGATGGGAGTGGGAGAGATCCTGGAGGAGTGGACTGCCTGGCGCTGCCAGTGCGTGAAGCGCCGGGTCTTCTTCCAACTGGGGAAAAAACGGGAGAAGCTCCACCTGCTGAAGGGCCTGGAGCGAATTCTCCTGGACATTGACAAGGCCATTGCCATCATCCGGGGAACGGAGCTGGAGGCAGAGGTGATCCCCAACCTGATGATTGGCTTCGGCATCGATCAGGTCCAGGCGGAGTTTGTGGCGGAGATTAAGCTGCGAAACATCAACAAGGAGTATATCCTGAAGCGGACGGCAGAAACCGGTGACCTGGAGCGGGAGATCCAGGAGCTGGAGGCGACCCTGAACAGCGACCGCCGGATTCGGAGCCTCATCATCAAGGAACTGGAGCAGGTCTCTAAAAAGTTCGGTCAGCCCCGGAAAACAGAGCTCTTGTATCACTGGGATGCCGCTTCGGGAGAGGAGCCGGAGGAGGAGCTGCCGGACTACCCCGTCACTGCCTTTGTTTCCCGGGAAGGGTATTTCAAGAAAATCACCCCCCAGTCCCTTCGGGCCTCGGGGGAGCAGAAATTCAAGGAAGGCGACGGCCTGGCCTTTGCCTGGGAGACCACCAACCGGGCGGAACTCCTGGTGTTTACAGACCAGTTCCAGTGCTATAAAGCCAGGCTTTCGGACTTTGACGATGGCAAGGCGTCCCAGCTGGGAGATTATCTGCCCACCAAGCTCTCCATGGACCCGGGAGAAAATGTGGTGCAGACCGTATTTCCCGGGGACTATTCCGGTTTTGTGCTGTTCTTCTTTGAAAGCGGCAAGGTAGCTAAGGTGCCCTTGTCTTCTTACGATACGAAATCCAATCGCCGCAAGCTGACGGGAGCATATTCAGATAAGAGCCCCCTGCGGACTGTTCTGGCCATGGAGGCGGACGGACCGGTGGTGGCTTACTCCACCGATGGCCGGGCGATGATTTTCTCTTCCGCGCAGTTGACGCCTAAGACGACCCGGGCCACCCAGGGAGTGGCGGTGTTGACGTTACGAAAGAAATCCACTTTGGACCGGGCGGTACGCCTGGCAGAAAGTGGCATTACCAATCAGGCCCGCTACAAGTGCAGGGCCCTCCCGGCGGCAGGAGCCATCCTGCGGACGGAGGACCTGGAGGAAAAGCAAATAACATGGAACATGGAATGACGGATCTTACGCGAAAGGCGTCAGAGAGAAAGGGGAGCGAATACATTGAAAAAATTTTGGTCCCAGTGGAAGTGGCTGCCCATGGTAGTGGCTGGCTGCGCCATTTTTTCCCTGGGTTTTAATCTCTTCCTGGAGCCCCACGACACCAACTGCGGCGGCCTGTCCGGCCTTGCCCAGGTGTGTGTGGAGTGGTTTGGCGTCGGCACCGTGGGCCTTTGGACGGCTGTGATGAATATCCCCCTGTTTATTTTAGGCGGCAAGGCCATTGGAAAGCGGTTTTTCTTTGGCTCCTTCGTGGGGATGATTTCCATGGCCGGTTTCCTGGACCTGTTTACTGCGATTCCCGCGCCCCAGACGGAGCCGATTTTTGGAACCCTGTATGGCGGCGTGATTACCGGCTTTGGCATGGGCCTGGTGTTTCTGTCCGGGGTCTCCTCCGGAGGGACGGATATCATCGTCCGGCTGGTGAAGCTGCGGAAGCGGGATATGCCAATTGGGCGGATTTCCCTGTGTCTGGATGTGACGGTGGCTCTGCTCACAGGCATCGTGTTTCATGACTTTACCAAAACCCTGTACGGCGGCGTGACGTTGTATGTGAGCGCTATGGTGATCGATGCGGTGATCTACCGGTTCGACTATTCGAAGGTAGCCATGGTCATTTCCCCTAAATATGAGGAGATTGCAGATGCCATCAGCAAGCAGCTTGTGCGGGGCGTGACCCTCCTGGACGGAGCGGGCTATTACAGCCAGCAGAAAATCAAGGTGATTCTTTCGGCCATCAAGCGCCAGCAGGTGACGGAGCTGAAGGAGCTGGTGACGAACATTGACCCCGATGCCTTCATCATCCTCCAGGAGGCCCACCAGGTTCTGGGAGACGGTTTCAGCCGTTATTCCAAGGACGCACTTTAGGACGGAAATCCACCGGGGAATGTGAGGTGTGGACAGATGAGAAGAGGGCTTGTACTTCTTGCTTTGGCGATTGTGTGCCTGCTGGCGGGCTGTACGGCCTGGATGGGAGGCAGCTATGCCTCCGTGACGCCCCATGCGGAGGGCTATGCCCAGACAGAGCCGGTGGATACGGCGGTTGCTTCCAGCCAAAGCGAACTGATCTCTGTGCTGGCCCGCCTGGTGCAGAATCACACAGACCAGGCCTCCGTGGATGTGAGCCAGTATGAGGGGGACCTGGAGAAGGAATTGGACTTGGCGGTTCTCAAGGTGATGGAGACAGACCCGGTGGTGGCGTATGCGGCAGAGGACATCCGGCTGCAACAAACCGAGGTGGGGGTGCGTCAGATGGTGTCTGTGGAGATCACCTACTCCAGGACCCAGGAGGAGCTTCAGGCCATTCAGACGGCTTGGGGAGAGAACGGCATTAAAAGTAGGGTGACTGCCGCCCTGGAGCGGGTAGAGCCGGCCATTACCCTCCAGGTGACCAACTACCAGCCGGTTAATCTGGACTTGTTTGTCCGGACATACTATGAAGATCACCTGGAGACCATTATGGAGTGCCCCCAGGTGGTGGTGCAGGTCTATCCGGAGCAGGGAAGCGAGCGGGTGGTGGAAATTCAATTCCTGTATAGCGCCAGCCAGGAGACCCTCCTGCAGATGCGCCAGGAGGTGCAGGTGCTTCTGAATTCGGCTGCCGGTTATGTGGAGGGGCAGACTTCCGAGGAAATCAAGGCAAGCCGGCTGTATGCGTTTCTCCGCCCCCTCTTCGTTCAGAGCAGACCCTCCGAGACGCCAGTGTATAGCCTTTTGTGTGTGGGCACTGGGGACAGCCGGTCGGTGGCTATGGTCTATGGACTGCTGTGCCGCCGGGTTGGGCTGGACTGCCAGGTGGTTTCTGGTACCAGCAATGGCCGGGAGTGGTACTGGAATATTATCTGCCTGGATGGCGTGTACTATCACGTGGATGTGCTGACGGATTTGGAGGCCGGGACGCTGATCACCCGATACGATGAGGACATGGTTGGCTATGTCTGGAATACCAAGAGCTGCCCACCCTGCCCCAGACCACTACCGCCAGCGACGGAGGAGACCGCACCGCCAGAGCCGGAGGAAACCCAGGACAACCAACCGGTGGAGGAGTCTACCGCCCCGGAGGAGGAATCGACGGAGCCGGAGGAGACGATGATAGAGTGAGGCCATAGTTCGGCCGTGATGATGGGCTGCTTTTTGATCTTTGGAAGTTTCTTCTTTCAGACTGCGCTGCTTAAAGTACAATTGCCATTCATATGCCTGGTATTCTACGTCGGCATCTAACTGCTACTGGCTGTCTGATCTTACTCTCTATATGACTGATGGCAGCTATTGGGAAATGTCTTCTTTGAGTATTGGCAATAAAATATATTGGCGAGAAGAGATTTATGGCACGTTTTATCCGGAGTATTCTGGGATCCTAGCAGAAGATTTAAAAAATAGCCCATATGTTTCTTGTAATGCCAAGTGGGGGCAACTTGGAGTGTACAATCACCCTTTAAATGATTGCCCTTACTCTGGGACAAGATCTTATTGGACTAGATGAGACGTGTACATAAAATGGCGGCAAGAGCAGGCAACGCTCTTGCCGTTGCCTTTTAGCTGAAATGCAGCATGGATTTATAGACTGACCCACCCGAGGAGCGCTGACACTGGCCTCTTGCGCACTGGCTACTTGTCACTGCAGAAGAACTTTCCCTGAAAATTTGCCAGTTTCCCCTTTACAAAGGGGGTTTTCCCAGATTATAATAGGCGGGATATGAAAAAAGAATGTGAGCGGTGGCTATGATTGAATTTGAAGAATACAAACTGAAACTCAATGATTTGAAGCCGAAGCTAGAGGCGCTGGCGGCTTCTCTCAATTTGGACCGGGTCCGGAATGAGCTGGAGCGGTTTCATGCCATGCAGGAGGCCCCCGGCTTCTGGGACGATCCGGACCGGTCTCAGAAAATCGTGGTCCAGACAAAGCTGCTGGAAGCCAAGCTGGAGAAATACCACGCCATGACGGCGCAGATGGAGGACCTTCTCACCATCTGCGAGATGGCTCTGGAGGAAAACGACGACTCCATGCTGCCGGAGCTTCAGGAGGGTTTTGAGGAGCTCTCCCAGCGCATGGAGGAGGCGCGGCTGGAGACCCTGCTCACCGGGGAGTACGACGGCAACAATGCGCTCATGTCCTTCCACGCCGGAGCCGGTGGCACGGAGGCCCAGGACTGGTGCCAGATGCTCTACCGGATGTACACCCGCTGGGCAGAACGCCACGGCTTCACGTATAAAATTCTGGATTATCTGGAGGGCGATGAGGCGGGACTAAAATCTGCGGACATCATGATTGAGGGCCCCAACGCCTACGGCTTTTTGAAGGGTGAGAACGGCGTGCACCGCCTGGTGCGGGTGTCTCCCTTTGACGCCAATGCCCGGCGGCAGACCTCTTTTGCTGCGGTGGAGGTGATCCCGGAAATTACGGATACCTCCAACGATGTGGAAATTCGCCCCGAGGACATTGAAATGCAGGTTTACCGCTCCTCCGGCGCCGGTGGCCAGCACATCAACAAAACCTCCTCCGCCGTCCGCCTGATTCACAAGCCCACAGGGATTGTGGTCTCCTGCCAGACGGAGCGGAGCCAGTTCCAGAACCGGGAGACTTGTATGCGGATGCTCCGGTCCAAGCTGGTGGAGATCAAGGAACGGGAGCATTTGGAGAAGATTTCCGATATCAAGGGCGTCCAGCAGAAAATTGAGTGGGGCAGCCAGATTCGGAATTATGTGTTCATGCCCTATACTTTGGTAAAGGACACCCGCACAGGGTGTGAGACTTCCAACGTAAACGCCGTAATGGACGGTGCGCTGGACCCGTTTATCAATGCTTACCTCACCTGTATGGTAACCGGGAACTGGGTGACCAAATAAAGAATGGAGCTTGCAGAGGGAGAGACCATGACGAAAAAAAAGGTATACAGCGTGGCCATCGATGGCCCTGCGGGGGCGGGGAAGAGTACCCTGGCCAGGCAGGCAGCCCGGGATTTGGGCTTCCAATATGTGGACACCGGGGCAATTTACCGGACAGTGGGATACCACATGACCCTCATGGGCATTGGACCCAAGGACCGGGACGGCATTGAGCGGCTGCTGGATGATGTGAATCTGGAGCTTCGCTATGACGGCGGGGGGCTTCAGCATATGATCCTCAATGGCGCTGACGTGACTGAGGAAATTCGCACGCCGGAGATGTCCCGGGTGGCTTCTCTGATTTCCGCCCAGCCAGCGGTCCGGGCATTTCTCCTGGATTTGCAGCGGGACATGGCAAAACGGTACAGCGTGATGATGGATGGCCGGGATATCGGCACTGTGGTGCTGCCGGGGGCGGATGTGAAGGTGTATCTTACGGCCTCCCCAGAGGTCCGAGCCCGCCGCCGGCTGGGGGACTTGGAAGCCCAGGGCCTCACAGTCAGCTATGAACAGGTTCTGGAGGAAATCCGGCAACGGGACCACCAGGATATGACCAGGTCCATCGCCCCACTCAAGCAGGCGAAGGATGCGGTGGTGCTGGATACGTCCAGTCTCAACCAGGAGGAATCTCTGGCGGCGCTGAAGGCCATTGTGGAGGAGCGGATTGCCCGATGAATATACAACTTGGACAATACGCAGGCTTCTGCTTTGGCGTGGACCGGGCGGTGAGCATGGTGGAGGAAGCCACAAAGGCTGGGGGCACGGTGGTGACCCTGGGGCCCATCATTCATAACCATCATGTGGTGGACCGGTTCCAACGCATGGGGGTGGAGGTGGCAAACAGCCCGGAGGAGGTCCGGCCGGGGAGTACGGTGGTGCTCCGTGCCCACGGCGTACCCAGGCAGGTGGAGGAGACCCTGGCTGGATTGCCGGTCCAGGTGGTGGATGCCACCTGCCCCTTTGTCAAGCGGATTCACCGCCTGGTTCAGGAGGCAGAGGCGGAGGGACGGACCCCCGTGATCATCGGTACCCGCACCCACCCGGAGGTGGTGGGCATTGCCAGCTGGTGCCGGAGGGGCATGGTCTTTGAGGGCCCGGAGGAGCTGGAGCGTTGGGCAGCTTTGCCGGAGACTTCTCCAGGTTTGCCGATTTGTCTGGTTTCCCAAACGACCCTCACCGCAAATTTGTGGAATTTGTGCGTCAAAATCGTAAAAAAACAGTTTACTAACTTCCGAATTTTTGATACAATATGCAAAGCAACAGAATATCGGCAAAAAGAAGCGGCACACATGTCAGAAATCTGTCAAGCTATGGTTGTTGTGGGTGATGCCAAGAGTTCCAACACGAGCCGTCTTGCGATGATTTGCCGAGAGCACTGCGGAAAGGTGATTCTGGTGGATCAGGCTTCCCAGCTGGAGCCGGATTTCTTCCGTGGTGTTTCAGATGTTGGAATCACGGCAGGCGCGTCGACGCCGGCGTGGATAATAAAGGAGGTCAACAACACTATGAGCGAAATTACGACAGTTGAGGCTGGTCAGGAACAGTCCTTCGAGGAGCTTCTGGAGAACTCCATCAAGACTTTAAATACAGGAGATAAGGTAACCGGCGTTGTCACCCACATCGGCGCCACCGAGGTCCAGGTGGACCTGGGCACCAAGCATGCCGGTTATATTCCCTGCGACGAAGTCAGCACAGATCCTGCCATCAAGCCGGAAGAGGTCCTGAAGGTGGGCGACGAGATTGAGGTCTTTGTGGTCCGGGTCAACGACCAGGAGGGTACCTGCCAGCTGAGCAAGAAGAAGCTGGATGGCCTGAAAGTCTGGGACAATGTAAGCGAGGTCTGCGAAAGCAAGGCTGTGGTGGAAGGCAAGATCACGGAAGTGAACAAGGGCGGCTTGGTTGCCAACATGAAGGGCGTCCGGGTGTTTATTCCCGCCTCTCAGACCGGCATTCCCAAGGGCGGCGATATGACCGGCATGGTGGGCCAGACTGTGCAGATGAAGATCACCGAGGTCAACCGTTCCCGCCGGAGAGTCATTGGCTCCATCCGGGCCGTGACAGCAGAAGCCCGGAAGGCTGCCATTGAGAAGATCTGGAATGAGATCGAAGTGGGCAAGAAGTACCACGGCGTGGTGAAGTCCCTGATGCCCTATGGCGCATTTGTGGACATCGGCGGCGTGGACGGTATGGTCCATGTGACGGAGCTGACTTGGGGCCGGATTAAGACTCCTGCAGATGTGGTAAAGGTGGGCGACGAGATTGATGTCTTTGTCCTCTCCTTTGACCCCGAGAAGCGGAAGATCTCCCTGGGCTGCAAGACGGCGGAGTCCAATCCCTGGAATCATTTCCTGGATCAGTTCTCCGTTGGCGATGTGGTTCCGGCTAAGATTGTGAAGCTGATGACCTTCGGCGCATTTGCCGAGATCA
>OJOU01000646.1_pt1 | contig 13227 bp, 8 predicted proteins | sample 1598291 | NCBI WGS metagenome assembly OJOU01 (sample SAMN03922470, study PRJEB24848) | human gut metagenome | isolation source: stool sample | host: Homo sapiens | place: Germany | collected 2010-11 | reverse complement strand
ATTTCCGTGGAGCATTGGCAATGGCTTTAGGCACAATACTCCCCTCTTTCTTTATCATATTGGCAATTGCCTTGTTCTTTCAACAGTTCAAACAATACCCAATTGTAGAGAATATATTCAAGGGAATTCGCCCGGCGGTAGTAGCCCTTATTGCAGCTCCCACTTTCTCCATGGCAAAATCCGCCAAGATAAACCGTTACACTGTCTGGATACCAATAGTATCCGCATTGCTTATCTGGGTATTGGACGTGTCTCCAGTCTACATTATCATAATAGCGGGCGTGGGAGGTTTTATATATGGCAAGTACAAACATAAATATTCATCCAAATGATTTTTCTATATTTATTCTACACATTCTGTAAAATAGGGCTCTTCGGTTTCGGAGGAGGCTATGCCATGTTGTCCATGATACAAGGAGAAGTAGTAACAAGATATAATTGGATCAGTGCCAGCGAATTTACAGATATCATCGCTATCAGCCAAATGACACCGGGTCCCATTGGCATCAACTCTGCTACTTATGTGGGATATACTGCGGTATTGAATGCAGGCTACAATGAAAGCTGGGCTATATTCGGTTCTTGCATTGCTACTTTTGCTGTAGTTTTTCCATCGTTCATATTAATGGTAATCATCAGCCGGTTCTTCTTGAAATACCAAAAGCATCCGGTTGTAGAAGCCGTATTCAAAGGGTTGCGTCCGGCAGTAGTAGGTCTGCTGGCAGCAGCTGCACTCGTCTTGATGAATGCTGAAAACTTCGGCAGTTATCAAATAGATTTGTATCAATTCATCATCAGTATAATTATTTTTCTAGTAACCTTTATAGGTACACGGAAATACAAAATCAATCCTATATTAATGATTATACTTTGCGGAGTGGCAGGGTTCCTGCTTTACTGAGAATAGGACGATTATGGGAAATCATCAAAAAAATCCGTATGATCGGCTCCGGAAATAATCATCAACTCTTTGTCATCACTGATTAGATAAAGCCGCAATAGATGGATTACAGATGTTATAACCTTTTCCTGATTTCAACATAAACAATATAGCACCCGGAAAACAGGCGGCATACAAATCAACTGCCACTGCCCCGGAATTCTTTATTCATCGATAGGACGTGAATATAATACCCAGGCAGTGGCAGTAAAAATAAAATCTAAAATTAAAGAAACACTCCCGCTTCTTACAGTTTTACTTTCTTTTTAGTACCCTTCGACTCATTGTGCAAACGATCCAACGCTGTCACTACATACTGGTACTTCGTTTTTCCATCGTTATAAGGTAATGGATAAAAATGGTCACGGGTAATGGCTACAATATGGGAAGCATCATCCAAATTGATTTTTTCTTTTTTATCAAAGCGATAAACCACATACTGTACAGCTTTGTCCATCTCGTCCTTTGCCTTCGGAGCTGTCCAGAAGAGTACCGGACCTTCATACGTCCATACCATCTTCACCTTCTTTACTTTACCTGGAGCCTTATCGTCCATAAAAGGAGATTCAGGAATCAAAGCCGGATAACGATGATACTCCTTCTCCAGCATAGTGCGGTAATTGCCGGCATTATCCACCACTGCAGCAGCATACCATTGACAACTTCCCTGCACGGTAGGAAGCGACCGTTGCAACTTCATTTTGGCAGGCATCTGGTTTTGTAACGGATTACGGGCATCCGCCTTGTTCACCGTACGCATCACATCCTGACCGATAAATAACGGACGCGAAGCGGCATGTTTTGCCCACCAATGTATCAAGTTGTCATAATCGGCAGCAGGATGACCTATTTCCCAATAAATCTGAGGGATATTATAATCTACCCAACCATTATTAATCCACATCAGCACATCTGCATACAAATCATCATAATTCTGAAGACCGCGTGTATCACTTCCATTCGGATCATTTTTCTTGTTGCGGTAGATACCAAAAGGAGAAACACCGAACTTCACCCACGGCTTACACTCGCGCACAGTTTCGTGAATTTCCTTTATCAGCACATTCACGTTGTCACGGCGCCAATCGGCTTTATTACTGTATCCGCGACCATATTGCGCAAAACTGACATGATCAGGAAAATCTTCGCCCGGGTTGGGATAAGGATAGAAATAATCATCCATATGAATGGCATCCACATCATAACGGGTAACAATATCGCGCACAATCTTGCAAATGTATTTACGGTTTTCGGGCAAAGCCGGATCAAAATAAAGTTGACCAGCATAATTCACGAAACGTTCCGGATTCTTATTATACGGATGAATGGGTGATAAGGCAGTAGTTCCCTTTGTCTTGGCACGGTAAGGGTTAATCCAGGCATGGAACTCCATTCCACGCTTATGGCATTCATCAATCATGAACTGCATCGGGTCCCAGTAAGGTGAAGGCACTCTGCCCTGCACTCCTGTAAGAAAGCGGCTCCACGGCTCATAAGAAGATTTATACAAGGCATCGGCTTCTGCACGTACCTGAAAAATTATCGCATTAATGCCTGCGCCCTGCAGACTGTTTAGTTGATTTATTAACAGCCGCTGTATCTTCTCTGTCGGCATTCCCTGGAACTGTCCATTCACACACTGAATCCATGCACCGCGGAACTCACGTTTAGGATAACGTGTCTGAGCACTGACGACAGAAGTAAAAAGTAGTGCTATCAATAAAAGAAGAATAGTTTTTGCTCTCATTTTGTTATTCTTGTTTAATACGCTTGCAAAGATAAGAAAACTTATAATTATCTTTGCATATTAAACCAAATTCAATAAAGAATGTCAGAAAGTAACTATATATCCATAAAAGGAGCAAAGGTAAACAACCTCAAAAACATCGATGTAAACATTCCACGCAACAAGCTGGTCGTCATCACGGGACTATCCGGTTCCGGAAAATCATCCTTGGCTTTTGATACATTATACGCTGAAGGTCAGCGACGCTATGTAGAAAGCCTGTCATCATACGCCCGTCAATTTCTGGGCCGCATGAGCAAGCCTGAGTGTGATTTCATCAAAGGTATACCACCCGCTATCGCCATAGAGCAAAAAGTGAACAGCCGCAATCCTCGTTCCACCGTGGGTACTTCCACCGAAATATATGAGTATCTGCGACTGCTCTATGCACGCATGGGGAAGACTTATTCCCCCATTAGCGGGCAACTGGTGAAAAAACATAGCATTGAAGATATTGTAAACTGTATGCTTTCCTTTCCTAAAGGAACGAAATACACGGTTCTCACTCCTATGATGCCCCGTGAAGGCCGTACACTGCTCCAGCAACTGGAAATGGACTTGAAACAAGGATTTACCCGTATAGAGGTGAACCGTGAAATAGTCCGTATAGAAGATTTTCTGCAACAAACAGCTGCCGAAGATAAAAAACAAAACATCTATCTGCTGGTAGATCGCATGACAGCCGATGATAGCAAAGACAGTATCAGCCGCCTCACCGATTCTGCCGAAACGGCCATGTACGAGGGAGACGGGAATTGCCTCCTCCGCTTCTACTCTGCTGACGGAAGTACGCAGCTGTTCTCTTTCAGCACTAAATTCGAGGCCGACGGAATTAAATTCGAAGAACCGAATGACCAAATGTTTTCATTCAATTCCCCTCTCGGCGCTTGTCCCGAATGCGAAGGCTTCGGTAAAGTGATAGGTATAGATGAACATCTGGTGATTCCAAACCGTGCTCTGAGTGTATATGACGGAGCTGTCCTTTGCTGGCGTGGTGAAAAGATGGGGGAATGGCTACAGGAATTCATTCATGAAGCTCCCGCCCACGATTTCCCCATCTTCGCCCCTTATTATGAACTGACACAGGAACAAAAAGATTATTTATGGCATGGACCTAGAAATAAGGCCTGTATAGATTCTTTCTTCAAAATGCTGGAAGAAAACCAATATAAAATACAATATCGTGTGATGCTGGCACGATACAGGGGAAAAACTATTTGTCCTGTCTGCCACGGAACACGCTTGAAAAAAGAAGCCGGTTATGTAAAAGTAGGTGGAAAATCCATCTCTCAACTGGTTGACTTACCTATTCACGACTTAAAAGAATTCTTCCGCACTCTAGAACTAGATGCACATGACACAGCCATCGCCAAACGGATCTTAACGGAAATTACCAACCGCATCAACTTCCTCATGGATGTGGGTTTGGGATATCTTACACTGAACCGTCTCAGCAACTCGCTCTCCGGCGGTGAAAGCCAGCGCATCAATCTGGCCACCTCATTAGGCAGCAGCTTGGTAGGTTCACTCTATATCCTGGACGAGCCCAGTATCGGATTACACAGCCGTGACACCGACCGGCTGATAAAAGTACTTCGTCAGTTACAGGAGCTGGGAAACACCGTAGTAGTGGTAGAACATGATGAAGAAATAATCCGTGCTGCCGATTATATCATTGATATCGGTCCTCAAGCAGGACGTTTAGGAGGACAAATAGTATATCAAGGCAACATGAACGATCTTCAAAGAAACAGTAACAGTTATACGGTGCGCTATTTGTTGGGAGAAGAAAACATAGAGATTCCCCGATGCCATCGTCCGTGGAACAATTATATAGAAATAAAAGGTGCGCGTGAAAACAACCTTAAAGGCATTGACGTAAAATTTCCACTGAATGTAATGACGGTAGTTACGGGAGTCAGCGGTTCGGGGAAGAGTACGTTGGTACGTGATGTCTTTTACAAGGCATTGAAACGCGAATATAGTGAAGCTAGCGAACGGCCGGGTGAGTTCATCTCTTTGGAAGGAGATGTACAGCTGGTGAAAGATATTGAATTTGTAGACCAGAATCCTATCGGAAAATCATCACGCAGCAATCCGGTAACCTATGTAAAAGCATACGACGAAATACGAAAACTCTTTGCCGAACAGCCTCTTGCCAAGCAAATGGGATATACTGCCGGATATTTCTCATTCAATACCGAAGGCGGGCGCTGTGAGGAATGCAAAGGTGACGGTACGGTAACCGTTGAAATGCAATTTATGGCAGATTTGGTACTAGAATGTGAGTCTTGTCATGGAAAACGTTTCAAGAGCGACACGCTGGAAATAAAATTCCAAGACAAGAGCATCTATGACATTCTGGAAATGACAGTGAATCAAGCCATTGAATTCTTTGCCGAATACAATCAAAAAAAGATAGTGAAGAAACTAATTCCATTACAAGAAGTGGGATTGGGATATATAAAGTTAGGACAAGCCTCCTCCACTCTTTCCGGCGGCGAGAACCAACGCGTAAAACTAGCTTATTTTCTGAGCATAGAGAAAGCACAACCCACTATTTTTGTATTCGATGAACCAACCACAGGTCTGCATTTTCATGATATCAAGAAACTGCTGGAAGCATTTGAAGCCTTAATCAGCCGCGGACATACCATTATCATTATCGAGCATAATATGGATGTGATAAAATGTGCCGACCATGTGATTGACCTAGGACCCGAAGGAGGAAATATGGGAGGAAATCTGGTAGTTGCGGGCACTCCGGAAGAGGTTGCAGCATGTGTGGCATCTTATACGGGACAGTTTTTGAAGGAAAAACTGGCGATGGATTCTCCTGATTGATTTTTTATTCACCGTTGATTGTCCAAACTGACACAAATTATTAAATATGATTATACGCAATATACCACTAGATGATAAATGGGAATTTAAAAGTGATTTATTCCGTTCTATAAGTTTAGCATTTTGTGGTATGATTGCAGAATCATTTTACTAAAAATCTGTTTTAATGTTTTCCGCATTGTCAATCTAAACGAAAATATGAGTAAATTTAGAATTGAATTAACAACCTTATAAATCAACAGAATATGAAAAAACTTTTTTTACTACTCTTGCTGTTCCCTTTCCTATTGGGATGTTCACAAAAAGAGAAAGAATTCACCGTTCTTCAATGGAACATTTGGCAAGAAGGAACTGTAATTCCCGGTGGTTACGACGCTATTGTGAATGAAATAGCCCGTCTTCGTCCGGACTTCGTCACATTGAGCGAAGTACGTAATTACGAAAACACCAATTTCACTGCCCGCCTAGTGCAATCATTAAAGGAAAAAGGAGAAACCTATTACTCCTTCTATACCTATGATACAGGTCTGTTAAGCCGATACCCCATCACTGATTCATTAACCGTTTTTCCCGAAAAGAATGACCACGGCAGTATCTATCGCCTTACAGCCGATATAAACGGACAGAAAATAGCAGTCTACACCGCTCATCTTGATTATTTGGATGACGCCTATTATAATGTACGCGGATATGATGGCTCTACTTGGGAAGAAATCCCTATCCCCACTACCGTAGAAGAAGTATTAAAGAGAAATGTAGCCTCACAACGCGATGACGCCATCAGACTATTCATTGAACAGGCAAAAAAAGATCGTGCAGCCGGCTACACCATCATTTTAGGAGGAGATTTTAATGAACCGTCACATCAAGATTGGACTGAAGAGACCAAAGACCTGTATGACCATCATGGCTTTGTAATCCCCTGGACAGTTCCTGTCCTGTTAGACGAAGCCGGATTGAAAGACGCCTATCGAGAATTCTATCCAGATGTATTAAACTATCCCGGCTTCACTTATCCTTCGGATAATCCGGCAAAGCCCGCCGACAAAATAACCTGGGCTCCCAAAGCAGATGAACGCGACCGTATAGATTACATTTGGTATTATCCCGAAAAGGGGTTGAAAGTGAAAGACGCCGCCATTTTCGGTCCGAAAAATTCCATAGTCCGTGCACAGCGTGTTCAGGAAACATCTAAAGACAAGTTTATAGAACCATTGGGCGTATGGCCTACAGACCATAAAGGAGTACTGGTTACTTTCCAATATCCCGCCAAATAATATCGTTTTTCCCAATATTTCTGTTATCTTTGTCCAATAACCTAATTTATTATCCTATGACCAAATGTACACATAAGCAGTTAATGACCGCCTGTATGTTAGCAGGCACATTGATGTTGGGAGCATGTACCAGTACTCCCCCTGTAACAAAAGAGGTATCCATTGTACCCATAACCAACCATCTGGAGGAAACAAACGGTGCTTTTGTATTGAAAAGTAATACCTCCATCGGTGTTATTGACGCCGAACTAATTCCCGCAGCCGAGTATTTGGCCGATATGCTTTCCAGTGCCACAGGCTACGACCTTAAAGTAAAAGAAGGCGAAGGAACCATCACCCTTGCCTTGGGGGATGTTCAAGGAAAAGAAGGTGCCTATACCCTGACAGCCGAGAGCGATAAGGTCAACATTACAGGTAACTCTTACGGAGGTGTCATTGCAGGTATCGAATCCCTCAGACAGCTGTTTCCCCCGCAAATAGAATCTAAAGAAATTGTTAAAGGTACAGACTGGGCCATACCGGCCGTTAACATTCAAGATGCCCCCCGCTTTGAATGGAGAGGCATCATGCTGGACGTATCCCGCCATTTCTACACAATAGATGAGGTGAAAGAATTACTGGATGTCATGGCCCTTTACAAGATGAATAAATTCCACTGGCATCTTACCGATGACCAAGGATGGCGTATCGAAATCAAGAAATATCCTTTACTGACGGAAAAAGGAGCCTGGCGCAAATTCAATTCCCATGACCGCGAATGCATACGTCAGTCAAAGACTGATAACAATCCGGATATGGCAATTCCCGAAGACAAGATACGCATCGTAGAAGGTGACACCCTATATGGAGGCTACTACACTCAGGAAGATATCAAGGATGTCATAGCATACGCCAAAATACGAGGCATAGATATTATTCCCGAAATTGATATGCCGGGACACATGCTGGCAGCTGTGAGTAACTATGAAGGTGTTTCCTGTTTTAACGAAACCGGTTGGGGAAGCGTCTTCTCCTCACCTGTTTGTCCGGGGAAAGACTCTGCATTGGAGTTCTGCAAGAATGTTTATGCAGAACTGATAGCCCTTTTCCCCTATAAGTATGTACATATAGGAGGTGACGAAGTAGAAAAAACCAATTGGAAAAAATGTCCGGACTGCCAGAAACGTATGCATGACAATAATCTGAAAACCGAAGAAGAACTGCAATCATGGTTCATTCATGACATGGAGAGATTCTTTAACGGGAAAGGCAAAGAAATGATAGGCTGGGATGAAATCATTGAAGGCGGATTGTCTAAAACAGCCACCGTAATGTGGTGGCGCAGCTGGGTAAAAGATGCAGCGACCAAGGCAACGGCACAAGGCAACCCTGTCATTTTCACTCCTAACGGACAATTTTATTTGGATTATGCAGAAGACAAGAATTCTATGGCAAGCATTTATAATCTGGATACGACAGACAACCTGACTCCCGAGCAGCAGTCGCTGATTTTAGGAGTGCAGGGAAATATTTGGTGCGAATGGATTCCTTCCAACGCACGTATGCAATATATGGCCATTCCACGTTTGCTGGCTATTGCCGAATTAGGTTGGAGCAAACCGGAGCAAAAAGACTGGAATGCCTTCAAACAACGCCTGTCTGATCAGTTTGAACGTCTCAATATCATGGGTATCAATTACCGTATACCCGATTTGGAAGGCTTTAATGCCGTCAACGCCTTTATCGGTGAAGGAACCATCAATGTAACTTGCCTTGACCCCACTGCGGAAATTCACTATACCACTGATGGCAGTACTCCTACTTTACAATCTCCCGTATATGAAGGTCCCATCAAAGTGACTGAAACCACAGACTTTACTTTCTGCACCTTCCGCCCTAATGGAAAGAAAGGTGACATAGCCAAGACACGTTTCATCAAAAGTGAATATACCCCCTCTGTAACTGCCGCTCCTTCCAATCCGGGTTTGAAAGCTACATGGCACGAATTTAAAGGAAATAAATGCAGTGAAATAGAAAAAGCTCCGGTCAATGGTACTTATCCAGTGGAAGACGTTATGATTCCTAAAAAAGTAAAAGGAAATATCGGACTGATTATCAAAGGATATTTCAATGCTCCTCAAGACGATATCTACACTTTTGCACTCCTGTCCGACGATGGTAGTACATTGACCATAGACAGTGAACAGATAGTAGACAATGACGGACCTCACGGACCTAAAGAAATAGTGGGACAAAAGGCATTGGCGAAAGGATATCATCCAATGGAATTACGTTATTTCGACCAAAACGGAGGACAACTGAAATTAAAAGTAACAGGTAGTGATGGTAAAGAAATTCCGTTCACGCATCTCTATGCGCATTAATCTCACATAAAAAGTTTTTCCACCACAGATTATACAGATTTACATAGATTGAATTTCAATGAATTCTCCCATTCAATAATCTGCGTAATCTGTGGTGGAATTACATCAATCAGAAGTAAACTCCGAACCCTATCTTGAAGCCTAATTTACTAAATTCTGAAATATCACTAAAACTCAAGTCATAATATACAGACGGCTCAATAGTCACATTTCTGCCCAAGAAAAAAGCATATCCGACTTCCGGTGTCAAACAAACCAGATTCTTTTTAAATCCTACACAAGAAAGGTGCTTATACGCCATTCCCAATCCTCCATAAATACCGCAACTGGAAAAATAATAACGTCCTTGTGCACCAATACTGGTTTCATCCATTCCATGTTCTACATAATTGCCCTTAAAATTCAGCAATACAGCCACATTATCGGCTACAAACGCACCACCGGTCAAAGCGAAACCAAAATTTGTACCCTCATTCTTGCTATGAGATAGGTCAAGCCCTGTCAATGAAGCATTCACATACCATACCTCCTTCTCAAATTGAGCATGTGCACTCAGTGCAGTCATTACCAACAGCATCAAGCTGACTAAAATTTTCTTCATAATGTTGTCGTTTAATAGTTATTTTTTATTTTCCAAATCACGTTCACGTCTTTCCTCCGCCTTTTCTTTCTTACGAAGGACAATCCATAACAACGCTATTATCATATAGGATAAACCTACTGTGAGATACTTTTCCGTATCACTTATTTCCGTATTACGCGGAATAAAATAAACGGCCATCGCTGTAGTATAAACCAACAAAGCGACAGGCAACCAAATCGATTTTCTATATTTTTTCATAAACTATGCTGTTTTGTTTCCTATACCAACTTACAAACCCTATAGCGGCTACCAACGTGCAAAGACCACCGATTATATAAGATACATAATCAGAAAGTGCCAATCCTTCGGGAGCAATGCAAATATAAGTAGAACATACAGCCGTCATAAACAAGGCAGGAAACAAGGTAATATAATAATTCTTTTTCGCACGTACCAGAAAAACAGTGACCGCCCACAAAGTAAACACAGACAAAGCCTGATTACACCAGGCAAAATAACGCCATATCATATCAAATCCTGCCGCATCACGCTGACTGTACAACAATATACCGATAGTTACCGCAAAAATAGGAATACAAATCAATAAACGTTTCGCTATACTTTTTTGTTCCAAATGCATAAAATCGGCAACAATCAAACGAGCTGAACGTAAAGCGGTATCTCCACTGGTAATAGGAGCGGCAATTACCCCCAATACAGCCAATAAACCTCCTATCGTACCCAACCATTCCTTGGTTATGCTGTCCACAATAATCGAAGCATTACTCTCCTCCATACCATTTTGATGAAAAAAACAAGTAGCGGCAGCAGCCCAAATCAATGCCACGATCCCTTCGGTCACCATCGCTCCATAAAAAATAGGACGGCCATACTTCTCATTCTTCATACAACGTGCCATCAACGGAGATTGTGTGGCATGAAAGCCACTGATTGCCCCACAAGCAATAGAAACAAACATGATAGGAAAAATTGGTAATCCGGCAGGGTGGGTATTATGCAGCCCGTCCGTAATTTCGGGCAATGCCGGATGATTCCATAACAACATCACCAAAATCCCCACCGCCATAAACAATAAAGCAATGGCAAACAACGGATATATTTTTCCTATAATCTTATCTACCGGCAACAATGTAGCCAACATATAATAGACAAATACGACTATAATCCAAAAAGTAACATCCATATACTCCGGAGTAAGTTTGGCAAGCAATCCGGCAGGTCCTGCCACAAAAACCGCTCCGACTAATATCATCAGCACAACCGTAAAACCGCGCATCAACTGCTTTGTGGGAAGGCCCAAGTAACGACCGATAATTTCCGGCAAACTCTCGCCATCATGCCGAATGGAAAGCATTCCGGACAAATAATCGTGTACCGCCCCGGCAAAAATGGTACCTAAAACAATCCACAAATAAGACGCCGTACCAAACTTCGCTCCCATTATAGCACCGAAAATAGGTCCTAAGCCGGCTATATTCAAAAATTGAATCATGAAAATCTTCCAAGTAGGAAGTGGAATAAAGTCAACACCATCCGCCATGGTCAGGGCAGGTGTCTTCCTTATCTTGTCAGGACCGAACACACGTTCCACATAACTTCCATACAAAAAGTATCCGCCTACAAGAACCAATAATGCAATAATAAAGGTTATCATATTCTATTTTTTGTTTTGTTGGGGCAAAAGTAACGAATTAATTGATTACTTCGTATCTTTGCCCTAAAATTAAAGTAAATGCGAACATTCTTTATAACTTTATTACTAGTCATAGTGAGTTTATCACCCGTTTTCTCACAACCTAAATATGAAATCCGTGCCACCTGGATCACTACGCTCGGAGGAATGGACTGGCCTCGTAACAAGGCAGTAAACGCATCAGGCATCCGGCGTCAGCAAAAAGAATTATGTGATATACTGGATCGCCTGAAAGCCGCCAATTTCAATACGGTATTGTTGCAAACCCGTCTGCGCGGAGATATGATTTATCCTTCCGCCATAGAAACTTTCGCCGAATCACTGACAGGTAGCACAGGAGGGAATCCCGGATATGACCCTTTGGCTTTCGCCATCGGAGAATGCCACAAACGCGGCATGGAACTACATGCATGGATTGTTACGATTCCTGCCGGAAACACCCGTCAAGTACAATTGCAAGGACGTAGCTCCGTAGTACGGAAAAACCGGACTATTTGCAAACTTTATAAAGGTAACTGGTACTTGGACCCGGGAAATCCGGGAACCAAAGAATATCTGTCATGCATCGTAAAAGAAATAACTTCCCGTTATGATATAGACGGCATTCATTTCGATTACATCCGCTACCCTGAGCAAGCCGACAACTTTCCCGACAAGGACACCTACCGGAAATACGGCAAAGGTAAGGAGTTGAAACAATGGCGGCGTGATAATATCACAGATATTGTGCATAGGCTCTATACCGACATCAAGACTATCAAACCCTGGGTGAAAGTCAGCAGTTCCCCTATTGGCAAATACCGAGATACCAACCGATATCCCTCCCGTGGATGGAACGCTTATCATGTAGTTTACCAAGATGCTCAGAAATGGCTAAAAGAAGGTATTCATGATGCGTTGTTCCCGATGATGTATTTTCAGGGAAATAATTTCTATCCTTTTGCATTGGATTGGAAAGAGAATTGCGGTAACCGCTGGATAGTACCAGGTTTGGGCATTTATTTCCTCTCTCCCGACGAACAAAATTGGCCGTTGGACGAAATAGTCCGCCAACTTCATTTCACCCGTCAGATAAAACTAAACGGACAAGCCTACTTCCGCAATCGTTTTCTATTGAACAACACCAAAGGCATTTGGGACGAACTCCAAGAGAATTTCTATACCACTCCGGCATTGATTCCCCCAATGACCTGGATGGACAGCATCCCCCCATCCACTCCGGCCATGCCTTCCCTGCAACTGTTGCCGGACGGCAAAATGCACATGAGCTGGCAGATTTCCACAGATAACAACGGAGGTCTTGTCACCTATCATCTTTATGCCTCGGATACCTATCCGGTAGATATCACAGATGCCGGAAACTTACTGGAAACCTATCTCACCCATACGGAATACGAATATACCCCTATTTCACCTTGGCGACAAAAACGTTATTTTGCCGTAACAGCTGCCGACCGTTTTGGAAACGAAAGTGCTCCCTTGGAACTGAATGCAATTTCAGAAACGGACATACCTTTACTAAATGACGGAGATATTCTCACCCTGCCTGAAATAAAAGAGGCAAAGACAGTGAAAATATTTACTGCTACCGGTGAAGAAATAAAATATTTTGTTTATGCACCCCAAATGTCCATAGCCTCATTACCCGGCGGATTCTATACAGTATATATCTTGAATAATGCAGGAGCACAAACCTTTGTCGGAACAATCGTAAAATAAA
>OJOU01000634.1_pt1 | contig 13392 bp, 10 predicted proteins | sample 1598291 | NCBI WGS metagenome assembly OJOU01 (sample SAMN03922470, study PRJEB24848) | human gut metagenome | isolation source: stool sample | host: Homo sapiens | place: Germany | collected 2010-11 | reverse complement strand
CGTTTCTCGGTGCGAAACACTTTGTCCCAAGTAATGAAATAAAGTGGAACTGCCGTCAACCGAAAATTCTCCAGTAAGTAATTATTAAACAGGGTGTGAGGGTAAAGACATCGCAAACTTATTAGAGATATCTACACCTGTTTGTTTACGGGCACTCTTGATATAGAAAAACTCCTCCGTAGGCAGGTACTGCCTGAAATGCTTCTTCCTGGTGAATCAACTTTGCATAAATCTGTGCGCAAATCAATACGCCGCCATGAGCAAATACTACTATATTTTCAGCCTCCTTTTGTTTGATTTCGTCTAAAAATGCGGCTACTCGTCTATATTGGTCGGCAAACGATTCTCCATTGGTTGCTTTTACATTCATGTAGTCGTCATACCAGCATTGGAGATTCGGGTCTTTGATTTTATTAAAATACTGCATTTCCCAATCTCCGAAATTAAGTTCCAGTATTCTTGGGTCACGGATGGCATCTCCGAATCCGCAATACTGTGCCAGACGGGTGCATCTGGATAGAGGACTGGTGTAAGCCATATCAAAGTGAATGGATTCGATTTTAGCTTTGGTTACGGCTGCTTCTATCTCAAATGTAGGACGTAAAGGAACGTCTGACTGACCGTAACAAAGACCTTTAGGAACGTCGACAGAGGTATGTCTGATTAGATAAATATTCATAGGTTTACTTATTTTATATAGATAGACATCACTGCTCCCAACCAGAAACTCATTTCGCTTAGGAGAAATAATGCACCGCAACAATCTCCGGTATATCCGTTCAGACGTCGTTTCATCATCCGGCAGATAAAGAAGAATACCAGAATGGGAAATATACATACGGGCCAGTAGCTTGGAGGAAGTAATAGGAGAGGTAGTATTCCACCCATCGCAGACATTACGATCTCCCCAAAATTCATTCTTGTATATACTGTTCCGGATTTGCTATCTTCTTTTTTCCGTGCGTAGGGCAGGTAATTGATGATATTGGAAGAAATGAATTTACTCCAGGTATCTCCGCTTAGTAATAAGAAAGGAGTAACTGCTAAGGGAAGTGCGACCAGTAGATTGTAAGCAAATAAATAATAGATGATTAATCCCAAAACTCCGTAGCTTCCGATATGGGAATCTTTCATGATGCGTAACGTGCTTTCTCTGTTCGTCCCACCTCCGAATCCATCGAAGAAATCGGCCAATCCATCCTCATGCAATGCTCCTGTGATAAGTAAACGTGAAGTCAGTGCCAGGGTTACGGCTACTCCGTGAGGTAGAATAGTACTGGCTCCCCAGAAAATCAATGCCATCATTCCCCCGGTCAACCAGCCACTGAAACTCCAATAACTGACAACGTGTTTGAAACACTCCTGCGGAACTTCTTTTATTTTCCAGAAAGGCAATCGTGTAAAGAATATGAGGGCGGCAAGTATCTGGTTCATTTTAGAAATATTTAGTGATGGAAGCATGAGCAAATGAATCCATTTCATTCAGCATTTTCACAGCGGAATCCACAATGGGATAGGCACAAACGGAACCGCTTCCTTCTCCAAGTCTTAATCCGAGATTGAGTAGGGGACGTGCTCCGAGATAATCCAATAAGAGCTTATGTCCGCTCTCGTCTCCCTGATGACCGAATATGGCATAGCTCATCACTTCCGGATAAAGGCGTGAAGCGGCAAGAATACAATTGGTCATTATAAATCCATCAATTAAAATAACCATTCCCAGTTCTGCAGCTTTGAGCATTGCTCCTACGGCCATTACCATTTCGTAACCTCCGAAACGGCAGAGGATTTCTTCTGCGGAATGCTCTCCCGGATATTGTTCGAGAGATCTTTTCAGAACTTCGTATTTGTGGTTTATTCCCTGGTGATTGAGTCCGCTTCCTGCACCTACACATTGATCTAATGGGATTCCGGTGAAGCAAGTCATCCATAGAGAAGAGGACGAAGTATTTCCGATTCCCATTTCACCGAAGCTAATGATATTGCAGCCTTCCTGGTGAGAAGTGTCTACACATTGGGCACCATGCTCCAGGCAAAGTTCCATCTCTTCAGGTGTCATGGCTGCTTTATGAAGGAAATTGCGTGTTCCTCTTCCGACTTTCATGTTAATGATACCTTTTTCATAAGGTAAATCATAATCGACTCCTGCGTCTACAATTTTAAGAGTGAAACCGTGCTGTCGGCACAGGAAATTGATCCCTGCTCCCCCATGAAGAAAGTTGCTGATTTGTTGCCAGGTTACTTCTTTAGGAGATGGGCTGACTTTTTCTTCTACGATGCCATGATCCGCGGCAAAGATTATATTTTGAGGATGAGTTAATCGTGGAGAAAGGGATTGTTGGATCAGTCCGATTTGCAAAGCAATTTCTTCCAGTCTTCCAAGCGATCCTTTAGGCTTGGTCAGATTATTGATTTTGTCAATCAGAGCTTCTTTGATAGCTTCATCCGGCTTTTGAATATGAAACGTTTTCATGTTTATTTTATTTTTACGGGAATACCACTTGCCATGAGATATACATCGTCGGCATGCGATGCGATGTATTGATTGGTCCAACCTTGCAAGTCTGTGAATTTACGTTGCAGTTTGTTCTCGGAAACTCCCCCCCAACCAATCTCATTAGTTACAAATATGAAAGTGGCATCCTGCTGGGTAAATTTGTCGAATTCTTTTTTGACGGCTTCCAATGAGGAGGCAACGTTAGAATCAAACTCCATAAAGAAGTTAGTGCACCAAAGAGTTACACAATCTATCACTACGACTCTGCCCGCTACATTGTGACGGCTCAATTCTTTTTCTTCTTCTATATTTGTCCATTCAGGACCGCGGTTCTTTTGATGGCGTTCCACCCTTTTTCTGAATTCTTCGTCCCATATCCTGGCAGTGGCTAAGTAAACCGGTGACGTAGTAAGTTCATGCGCTTTTTTTTCCGCGAACGAACTTTTACCGGATCGTTGTCCTCCTGTGATTAGTATAATTCTTTTCATTAAGTTGCTGATTGAATAATGGATGGACAAAGGTATAAAAAATAACTCTGGGATTAACCGTTTTACGTAAAAGTTATTAACTTTGTCCCGATTTGTTTTAGATCAACATAAATATCAGACTTAACTACTATTAGATATGAACGCTTGTAAGTTAGTGGGATTGCTTTTGCTGCTACTTTGGGGACATACTGCTCTGTATGCTCAACAAGTGAGAACTGTGCGAGGAAGAGTGCAGACAGTGGAAGCCGGCAGTAATGAGAAGCGGGCATTACCATCTGCCAGCATTGTTATTTTGGCGAAAAGTGATTCTGCCTTTATCAAGGGAATAACAAGTGATAAGAATGGGCGTTTCATTCTTAATTATCAACCGCAGAAGAAAAAGAAATACCTGTTGAAGGTCTCTTTTATGGGAATGCAATCTGTATACCGGGCACTGGAAGACTCTGTATCGGTGAATATCGGTACAGTGGTATTGAAAGATGATGATATTCAGATTAGTGAAGTGACGATAACGGGAAAATTGCAGGAAGTAGTGATGGAGGGAGATACTACGGTTATCAACGCTGCCGCTTTTAAAACTCGTGAAGGAGCTTATCTGGAAGATTTAGTGAAGCGTGTTCCCGGATTGGTATATAATAAGAAAGATAATTCGTTGACATACAACGGACAGCCCATCAGTGAAATCAATGTAAATGGCGAAGCTTTTTTCTCCGGAGATAAAAAGACGGCACTCGAAAATCTTCCGGCAGACTTGATTAGTAAGTTGAAAGTATATGATAAGAAATCGAAAGAAGAGGAGTTCACCGGAATTAGTTCAGGAGAAAAGAAATATGTACTAGACTTGCAGACTAAGGATGAATTGAATAAAACCTGGCTGACAAATGCAACGGTAGGATACGGGAATAACCAGAAGAAGGATTTCGAGGGGCAAGTGAATTATTTTAGTAAAGACGGAGATAATCTTTCTTTTATCGCACAGTCTACCAACAGATACCAGAATAGTACGTACAAGGATAATATCAACAATTCGGTAGGAATGAATATGACTCATAAATTCGGTAAGAAATTCTCCCTGACCGGAAGTGTGAACTATAATTTGAACCGGAACGGAAATCTTTCTTCCATTTATCAGGAACAGTATTTGCCGGCAGGTAATCAATACTCTGCGTCTACTAACGAAAGTAACTCTAAGGGGCGGTCGATTAGTTCTAACTTCATGGGAAGCTGGGAAGTAGATAAACGTACACGTATACATTTTACCGGTAATTTAGGAATCTCTCCTAATAGGAATGAAAACAGTAGCCAGAATGCATCTTTTGATGCTCCTCCCGGCATAAGTCATGAGAGCTTGTTTGATGACTTTGAATCTATTCCCCGGGATATAAAAGTGAATCGTAGTGAGAACCGGTCGCGTTCGGAGAATCAGTCGAACCGTTATAGCTGGATGATGGGTATTATGAGACGTCTGAATGAAAAAGGTACAACGCTGGCATTGAACATCCTGAACTCGGATTCGTGGGGAGATAATGAAAGTTTTTCGCTTTCTAAAACTACTTATTTCCGTCTTGAAGATAAATTGGGAAATGATTCGGTGCTTTTTCGTAACCAGTATTTGAAGTCGCCTCAAAAAAATAATTCATGGAGAGTCGGGATTACCTTTGCCCAGCCTATTGGCAAGAAGATGCATTTCCGGGTAGCATATAACTGGGATACTAACTATGAGCGTGATAATCGTGATACGTATGAGTTATCTTCTCTGACGAAGTCGGAAGTCTTTGGTGAACTACCTCCCGACTATGAAGCAGGATATGTGGATAGTTTGAGTAATCGGAGTCATAGTCGTACGAATGGACATAACCTGGATGTGGGACTTAATTACTCTGATGATACCTGGATGTTTAATGCCTCATTGGGGATGACTCCGCAAAAACGTGCCATTGAACGGAAAATGGGAAAGCTCTATGCGGACACTACCATGCATACTATCGACTTTCAGCCTATGATATGGGTGAATTGGAAAAAGAAAGAGGCCCGGATCACTTTCAATTATAGCGGTAGAACCCGGCAACCCTCCTTATCAGATTTAATGCCGCTGACGGATAACAGTAATCCGTTGTATATCACCCGGGGAAATCCGGATTTGAAACAGATGTTTTCTCATAGTGTCCGTGTGAGCTTTCAACATTCAAAAAAAGGTATATCTGCGAATATCGGCGGGCAGATGGAACAGAACAGTGTGACGCAGGTAGTGCTATATGATGCAAAAACCGGCGGACGTGAGACATCTCCTATTAATATTAACGGAAACTGGAATGTATATGGAAGTGCCAACTGGTGGAAGCGTCTGGGACATTTTTCCTTGCGGTTGGATATGAACGGTAATCATAGCAATCGTGTCAGTATGATTAATGAAGACAAGAGCCTCGAACCGAAGAAAAGTACGACACGTGATACCGGATTGGGGTGTGACGCGAATGTATCTTATCAGCCCACCTGGGGAGGTATTGATTTCTCTACTTCCTGGAATTATCAGTATTCGCTTAATTCTATCAATGATAACGATACCTATACGCGTAATTATAGTTTTCGTCTTGAGGGGTACGTTGATCTTCCTTTTGGCTTGCAATTACGGACTGACGGGGCTTATTCTTTCCGTAATGGTACGAATATCCGTAAAGGCGAAGATGACCAGATGTTGTGGAATGCAAGTGCCAGCTGGCGGTTCTTGAAAAAGAAAGAAGCGGAACTGTCTGCTTATTGGGCGGATATTCTCGGAAAGAGGAAAAGTTTCGGCCGTACGACTTCTTCTGATGGTTTTTATGAGTTCCGTAACCAGGAAATAAAAGGATATTTCATAGTCACTTTCAAATATAACTTTCGTTTGATGATGTGATTTTTAGAAAAAAGTCGTATGTTTGCTACAGAACCATAAAACAAAATGTACTATGAGCGGTAATTATGTTATCAATATCGGCCGTCAGTTAGGTAGCGGCGGAAAAGAAATAGGAGAGAAGTTGGCAGCCCGTTTGGGAATCAACTTCTACGACAAGGAACTGATTAATCTGGCTTCGGAGGAAAGTGGATTGTGTAAGGAGTTTTTTGAAAAGGCTGATGAAAAAGCCTCGCAGGGTATTATTGGCGGACTGTTCGGTATGCGTTTCCCTTTTATCAGTGAGGGAGCTATGCCATGTAACAACTGCTTGAGCAATGATGCCTTGTTCAAAGTACAGAGTGATGTGATCCGTCATCTGGCAGCAGAAAGATCTTGTGTCTTTGTAGGACGTTGCGCAGATTATATTCTGCGAGAGCATCCTCGTTGTGCTAATGTTTTTATTTCAGCCTCTAAAGAAGATCGCATAGCGCGGTTGTGTGGCATGCATCATATTGATGCGGAAGCTGCAGAAGAAATGATCGAAAAAGCGGATAAGAGACGTTCGGAATACTATAATTATTATAGCTATAAAACGTGGGGAGCAGCAGCTACTTATCATTTGTGCATCGATTCTTCTTCTTTGGGAATTGAAGAGACAGTGCGGTTCATTGAAGAATTTGTAGTAAAGAAACTGCAGCTTGTATGACAGGATAGAAAAGCAGATTGAAAAAATAAATAAAGCCGGCGTATTCCATTTGGATATAGCCGGCTTTATTGTTTATATGCTAAACTTGATTTACATCATTGCTAATAATATCATCTGTCCCGTCAGAATACGGAGGAACATTGATAACGGATAAACTGTAGAGTATCCCACTGCTGGAGCATCTCCGGAGGTTGTTTGATTGGCATAAGCCAATGCCGGTGGGTCGGTATTACTACCGGCTATCAATCCCATCAGGGTGAAGTAGTTTACCTTATAATATAATCTTGCGATGGTGCCTATGATAAGTAGCGGGATAACGGTGATAAGGAAACCGGAACCTACGTATAGTAATCCGTCTCCCTCGACTACCGTTTGCACGAAATTGGCACCGGCATCTATACCGACACTGGCAAGGAAGAGAACGATACCGATTTCACGAAGCATCAGGTTGGCACTCATGGTTGTATAAGTCACTAAATGCAGCTTATGACCGAAACGTCCGATAAGAATAGCCACTACCAGCGGTCCGCCTGCCAAACCTAATTTTAAAGGAGTCGGCATACCCGGGAATGCAATCGGAAGACTACCCAGAAGGATACCTAAGAAAATACCAACGAAGATCGTAACAATGTTCGGTGTATCCAAGCGTTTCAACTGATTACCCAGTACACCGGCAACACGTTCCACTGCATCTTGCTGTCCTACCACCATAACGCGGTCACCTACCTGAAGTATCAGATTCGGATCGGCAAACAGGTCCATACCGGAACGGTTGATACGAGTGACATTGACCCCATACATACTACGGAAGTGCATAGAACCTAATGTTTTACCATTGATTTCCGGTTTGGTAACCAGAATACGACGGGAAACCATTGGGAGGTCTTGTTTTTCCCAGTCGAGCTCCACTTCTTTTCCGATAAATACTACAATTGCAGGAGCGTCTTCTTCCGAGCAGACGATAAATAACTGGTCGCCTATATTAAACACTGTTTCATGGTCGGGAATACTTACATGACCATCATGGCGAATTCGGGAGCAAACGAACTTACGGCCCAGGAAATTCTTGATTTCAATCAGCGTTTTTCCACTAATTGATTCATTGCGAACTTCCAGGCTCATCATGTGAGGTTTGTGGTGTGAATCTCCACTTTGGATTTTCAGGCTTTCTTCTTCTTTCGCCATATTGACACGGAAGATGTAACGGATGGCAATGATAGAACCAATGATACCTACCACACCGAGGGGATAAGCACATGCATAACCGAGAGCAATCTGCGGACCGGTATAATGCAACTGATTCAGAGCCTCATTGGCAGCACCAAGTCCCGGAGTATTTGTCACTGCTCCGTAAAGGATACCTACCATCATCGGCAGTTCTATCCGGCCGTTCCAGAGGTAATAAAGCCCCAGTGCGACAGCAATATTTAACACTACGATGCCTACAGCCAACAGGTTTAATGTCATTCCTCCTTTTTTGAAAGAGGAGAAGAAAGATGGCCCCACCTGAAGACCGATACAGAATACGAACAAGATCAATCCGAATTCACGGATGAAATGTAGGATGTGTGTATCGGCTGTGAAGCCGAAATGTCCCATTAGGATGCCGGCAAACAAAACAAATGTGACGCCCAAAGAAACTCCGAATATCTTTATCTTACCAAGATACACGCCGGCAGCCACTACAAATGCGTAGAGGAGCACGATGTGAGCTACGGAGCTGGGGTCCCATAATAAACTTTGTAACCAATCCATAATATAGCAGTTTTTATAATGTTTTTCTAAAAACGAGTGCAAAATTACTCATAACATTGGAGCTAATCAAATAAAAGAAGAACTAAAAATGAAGAATTTCTATGCAGATTGTATGCACTTGACGAATCGGGGCGTCCTATGCGAATTTTCCCTAAAAAAGAGATTCGTTTTAACTTATTGGTTATATTTGCAGGTCGAACGACTGACATTTAGAAAGAGATAGATAAAAATAAAGACAATATTAATCTTGTTTTAATTTTAAATAAACTATGGCAGACAAAAAAGAAAAACTCTTCTCAGACTTTTCTCCTGCCTCCACCGAACAATGGATGGAGAAGGTTACAGCCGATTTAAAAGGTGCTGATTTTGAGAAGAAGCTCGTTTGGAAAACAAACGAAGGGTTTAAAGTGAAACCTTTTTACCGGATGGAAGATCTGGAGGATTTAAAAACTACTGACGCACTTCCTGGAGAGTTCCCTTATTTAAGAGGAACTAAAAAAGACAACAATGCATGGTTGGTTCGTCAGGAAATTAGAGTAGAATGTCCGAAAGAAGCCAATGCGAAAGCACTGGATATCCTAAATAAGGGTGTTGACTCACTTTCTTTCCATGTGAAAGCAAAAGAACTCAATGCGGAATATATTGAAACACTGTTAAGTGATATTCAGGCAGAGTGTGTTGAACTGAATTTCTCAACCTGTCAGGGGCATGTGGTTGAGTTGGCTAATCTGCTGGTAGCTTATTTCCAGAAGAAAGATTATGATGTGAAGAAACTGAAAGGTTCTATCAACTATGATTTCTTCAACAAGATGCTGACTCGTGGCAAGGAGAAAGGTGATATGGTACAAACAGCCAAATCTTTGATTGAAGCAATTCAGCCGCTTCCTTTCTATCGTGTGCTGAATGTAAACGCTTTATCATTGAATAATGCAGGCGCTTATATTTCTCAGGAACTGGGTTATGCTCTGGCTTGGGGAAATGAATATATGGGTCAATTGACTGATGCCGGTATTCCTGCTGCCATAGTAGCTAAGAAAATCAAATTTAATTTTGGTATCAGTTCCAATTATTTCCTTGAAATAGCGAAATTCCGTGCGGCACGTTTGCTTTGGGCAAATATTGTAGCTTCTTACAATCCTGAATGTGTGCGTGATTGCGAGAATAAAGGTCCTAACGGAGAATGTCGTTGCGCAGCAAAAATGGCGGTTCATGCCGAAACTTCTACTTTCAATCTTACTTTGTTTGATGCACATGTAAATCTGCTTCGTACACAGACTGAAGCCATGAGTGCTGCATTAGGAGGCGTAGACTCTATGACGGTAACTCCGTTTGATAAGACTTATGAGACTCCGGACGAGTTCTCAGAACGCCTGGCTCGTAACCAACAACTGCTGCTGAAAGAAGAATCTCATTTTGATAAAGTGATCGACCCTGCTGCCGGTTCTTATTATATCGAGAATCTGACTGTGGCTATTGCAAAACAGGCTTGGGAACTCTTCCTTGCTGTAGAAGAAGCAGGTGGCTTCTATGCGGCATTGAAAGCAGGAACTGTTCAGGCTGCTGTGAATGAGAGCAACAAAGCTCGTCATAAAGCAGTTGCACAGCGTCGTGAAGTGCTGTTGGGTACCAACCAATTCCCGAACTTCAATGAAAAGGCTGGCAATAAGCAACCTGTTGAAGGTAAGTGTTGTTGCGGAGGTGACTCTCACACTTGCGAAAAAGAGGTGGATACTCTGGTGTTCGATCGTGCTGCCAGTCAGTTTGAAGCATTGCGTCTCGAAACAGAAGCATCAGGCAAACGTCCGAAAGCGTTCATGTTAACCATTGGTAATCTGGCCATGCGTCAGGCACGTGCTCAATATTCTTGTAACTTCCTGGCTTGTGCTGGTTATGAAGTCGTTGATAATCTGGGATTTGAGACAGTAGAAGCAGGAGTAGAGGCAGCTATAGCTGCAAAAGCTGATATTGTTGTTATCTGTTCCAGCGATGATGAATATGCTGAATATGCAATTCCTGCTTTCAAAGCACTGAATGGTCGTGCTATGTTTATCGTTGCCGGTGCTCCGGCTTGTATGGACGACCTGAAAGCTGCAGGTATCGAAAACTTCATCCATGTTCGTGTCAATGTATTGGATACCTTGAAAGAGTTTAACGCTAAACTATTGAAGTAAGATGAGAAAAGATTTTAAAAACATCGATATATATGCTGCATTTCAGCCGACTAATGGTGCTGAATGGCAAAAGGCTAACGGTATCTCCGCTGACTGGAAAACACCGGAACACATTGAAGTGAAGCCTGTTTATACAAAAGAAGACCTCGAAGGAATGGAACACCTTGGCTATGCTGCCGGACTTCCTCCTTATCTGCGCGGTCCGTATTCAGTAATGTACACTCTTCGTCCTTGGACCATCCGCCAGTATGCCGGATTCTCTACCGCCGAAGAATCAAATGCATTTTATCGCCGTAATTTGGCTGCCGGTCAGAAAGGTTTGTCAGTGGCATTCGACTTGGCTACTCACCGCGGTTATGACCCCGATCACGAACGTGTAGTAGGTGACGTAGGTAAAGCCGGTGTATCTATCTGTTCATTGGAAAATATGAAAGTGCTGTTCGATGGTATCCCATTGAACAAGATGTCTGTGTCTATGACAATGAATGGAGCTGTACTTCCGATTATGGCATTCTATATCAATGCCGGTCTGGAACAAGGTGCTAAACTCGAAGAAATGGCCGGTACTATCCAGAATGATATTCTGAAAGAATTCATGGTGCGTAATACTTATATTTATCCGCCTGCATTCTCTATGAAGATTATTTCTGATATTTTCGAATACACTTCGCAGAAGATGCCTAAGTTCAACTCTATCTCTATCTCCGGTTATCACATGCAGGAAGCAGGTGCAACCGCGGATATCGAGTTAGCTTATACGTTGGCCGATGGTTTGGAATATCTTCGTGCAGGAACGGCAGCAGGCATTGATATTGATGCATTTGCACCGCGCCTGTCTTTCTTCTGGGCGATTGGAACCAATCACTTTATGGAAATAGCCAAGATGCGTGCTGCACGTATGTTGTGGGCAAAGATTGTGAAACAATTCAATCCGAAGAACCCGAAATCACTGGCATTGCGTACCCACTCACAGACTTCCGGTTGGTCACTGACCGAACAGGATCCGTTCAACAATGTGGGACGTACTTGTATCGAAGCGATGGCTGCGGCTCTGGGACATACTCAGTCTTTGCATACCAATGCATTGGATGAGGCTATTGCTCTTCCGACAGACTTCTCCGCACGTATTGCACGTAATACACAGATTTACATTCAGGAAGAAACTTACATCTGCAAGAACGTTGACCCATGGGGTGGTTCTTACTATGTAGAATCTCTGACGAACGAACTGGCACACAAGGCTTGGGAGCATATTCAGGAAATTGAAAAACTGGGTGGTATGGCGAAAGCTATCGAAACAGGTATTCCAAAGATGCGTATCGAAGAAGCTGCTGCACGTACACAGGCTCGTATCGACAGTGGTCAGCAGACAATTGTCGGTGTGAACAAGTATCGTCTGGAAAAAGAAGCTCCGATTGATATTCTTGAAATTGATAATACAGCCGTTCGTCTTGAACAGATTGAAAACCTGAAACGTTTGAAAGATGGACGTAATCAGGCTGAAGTGGACAAAGCATTGGCAGCAATTACCGAATGTGTGAAGACTGGCAAGGGTAACTTGTTGGAATTGGCTGTGGAAGCAGCTCGTGTTCGCGCAACATTGGGTGAGATTTCTTATGCTTGCGAACAGATAGTAGGACGTTATAAAGCAATAATTAGAACGATATCAGGCGTGTATTCATCAGAAAGTAAAAACGATAGCGACTTCAAACGTGCTTGTGAACTGGCCGAGAAGTTCGCGAAGAAAGAGGGACGTCAACCTCGTATCATGGTTGCAAAGATGGGACAGGACGGTCACGACCGTGGTGCTAAAGTCGTAGCAACCGGTTATGCTGACTGTGGCTTCGATGTGGATATGGGACCGTTGTTCCAGACTCCGGCGGAAGCTGCTCGCGAGGCTGTTGAAAACGACGTTCATGTAGTAGGTGTTTCTTCACTGGCTGCCGGACATAAGACATTGGTTCCGCAAATTATTGAAGAACTGAAGAAACTGGGTCGCGAAGACATTGTAGTGATTGCCGGTGGTGTTATTCCTGCACAAGATTACGATTTCTTGTATAAGGCAGGTGTAGCTGCTATCTTCGGTCCGGGTACTCCGGTAGCGAAAGCTGCTTGTCAGATTCTGGAAATTTTGATGGATGAAGAATAACTTCTGAAATTATTTGAATCATATTTATACTCCCACCTTTTAGACCTGTTTGGGGTTAGAAGGTGGGATGTTTTTTTATTTATATTCTTTGTCTTCTCCTAATTTTGTCTATATTTGTCCAACTTTCATTGTAAAAAGACTTAATGAATGAATGGAAAGAGAGATGACATGGATGCCCGTTTTGAGCAATTTTATGCCGCTAATTTCCCCCGAGTCAAGAATTTTGCGCGGTTGTTGACCAAGTCGGAGGAGGATGCAGAAGATATTGCCCAAAATATATTTCTTAAGTTATGGACCCGTCCTGAATTGTGGGAGGGGCAGGAAAACATGACTAGTTATCTTTATACCGTGACCCGGAATGAAATATTCAATCTGTTCAAGCATCAGAAGGTAGAGCAGGAATATGAAGATAAAGTTTTGAAAGCACAGTTGTTGGGTGAACTTTGTGATGAAGATTCCTCCCTGTTAGAAAATCTATATTATAAAGAAGTGCTGCTGCTTATCAAGATGACGCTTAGTCAGTTGCCTGACCGCCGTAGACAGGTTTTTGAGATGAGTCGTTTTGAGGGGCTTTCTCATAAAGAAATAGCAGATAAATTACAAATCCCCTTACGTACAGTAGAAGATCATATCTATAAAACATTGACTGAACTTCGTAAAATGTTAATGTTTGTTATTCTATTCCGAATCTTCCCGTAGTTTTTCTTTCTGGATAGTGATATTTCTGTCTCTTATACACATCTGACGCTGCCGA
>OJOU01000622.1_pt1 | contig 13606 bp, 14 predicted proteins | sample 1598291 | NCBI WGS metagenome assembly OJOU01 (sample SAMN03922470, study PRJEB24848) | human gut metagenome | isolation source: stool sample | host: Homo sapiens | place: Germany | collected 2010-11 | reverse complement strand
GTACGACGGCAAGGATTCCCTGCGGAGTCTTCGTGTCCGACACATGCGCAAATACCGTATCCGACATCACTTCCGCCTCTTGAATAAACCGATCGTTTTTTTCTTTGACGCATTTCGCCTGAAAACTTTCCGACACATACAGTTTTACAATGCGCTCCCGTGGGATCTCTTCCGCCATGCGCGGTCCTTCTACGATAAATACGCCCTCTTTCTCCCGCTCACGGCTTTTTTTCTGCAAACGAAGCAATTCTTTTACTTGTATATTCGATGTACTTGTAATCATTTTCTCACCTGCATTTTCTATCTGTTTTTCATGTCAAATTTCTCAAGAATATCGTTAGAACCGATCACGATCAATATTTCTTTTTCCCGAAGCGGCTCCTGCGGATTGATCGCGACTTCGATCTTTCCGTTCTTGATAATACCGACGACATTGATTCCCAGACGCTCTCTGACTCCGAGATCGACAAGACTCTTTCCTACCCAGTTTTGCGGCACGACGATCTCTACCATACTGTAATCATTTGAAAGAGAGATCCAGTCCACAAATTCTTTCGACACGAGGCTTTTTGCCACGCGGCTTCCCATCTCGATCTCAGGATACACGATACGATCCGCTCCGACTCTTTGCAGGATCGCGCCCTGAAGTTTGTCTTTCGCCTTTGCAACGACGAGAGGAATTCCCATTTCTTTGCAAAGCATCGTCGCCATAATACTTGCCTCTAAACTTTCCGAAATGGCAACTACCACTCCGTCAAGATTACGTCCTCCGAGAGCCTGCAGCGCGTCAGGCTCTGACACGTCCGCTTTGACCGCGTAAGAAACTTTGTCGGATATTTCCTGTACTTTCTCGTAAGACTCGTCTACGACGAGCACATCGCATCCCATATTTTCCAATGTAAGCGCAACGCTTGACCCGAAACTTCCAAGTCCCAACACCGCAAATTGTTTATCCATAATATGTTCCCTCCTTTTAAATGCTTCTGTCTTTACATTTCCGGTTTTGTATTTCTACTTTTTTATTTCTCTGTCCATATTCTCATCTTCATGCTCTGCATTGCATTTTCTTTCCCAATTATCCAAGCATTACGTTGTCTCTCCCACTTAGCCGAGCATCACATTTTCTTCCGGAAGTTCTCTGAACTTAGAAATCTTATCGCTTCTTCCCGATAATGCAAGCGCCATAGTAAGCGGTCCTATCCTTCCGACATACATAAGGATCATAAGGATCACATGACTTCCCCTGCTCAGGATCGGAGTAAGGTCTGCCGTCAGTCCGACCGTTCCCATTGCGGACGCCGCTTCATAAGTAAGATCAAGGAAATCAATTCCGGGTTCAAAGATTGTCAGTGCGGTAATTCCCGACATCAGGAAGATCAAAGTGATCATTGTGATCGTAATTCCCGATCTGACGATATTATTATCAATCTTTCTTGCAAAACACTCTGTATCTCTTTTGTTTTTCAGTACACAGAGAACCGTCAGCAAAAGCATCGCGATCGTCGTTGTCTTAACGCCGCCTGCCGTACCCGCCGGAGATCCTCCGATGAACATAAGCATACAGCCCAAAAGCTTCGAACTTTCTCTTAAGTCTCCTTGCGGAACTGTCGCAAATCCCGCCGTTCTTGTCGTCACCGACTGAAATAAAGATGCCGTCATCTTCTCAAGAAGATTCATATCTCCCATTGTTTCGGGGTTGTTAAACTCCAGCAGGAAAAATCCGACGGCGCCGCACAGGATTAGAAGTCCCGTCATCGTAAGAACGATCTTACTTTGCAGACAAAGTCTTGTAAACAGCCATTTTAAAGGTCTTTTCTTGATTTCCGTCATCTTTTTTATATTGATCGCAATGTCATGCCATACCGGAAAACCAAGTCCGCCCATAACGATCAGAAACATTGTCGTAAAATTAATAAGCCACGACCCTGAATACTGTATAAAGCTCGTACTTCCAAGTATATCGATACCCGCGTTGCAAAATGCCGAAACAGAATGAAAGATTGCGTAACCGACGCCTTTTATAAACCCAAACTCAGGAATAAACCGGAGCGAAAAAAGTACCGCGCCGATCCCCTCTACCAAAAACGTTCCTTTTAAAATACGGATCACGAACTTTACAAGACCTGAAAGCGTATCCAGTCCATATGCCTGTTGGATCGTGATTCTTCCTTTCATATTGATCTTTTTTCCCAATAAAAGGAAAAACGCAGACATGCAGGCGATCACTCCAAGTCCGCCGACCTGTATCAAAAGCAGTAAAATAATTTTCCCTAGCAATGTAAACTGTTCCGCCGGAACAATCGTCACAAGGCCGGTAACGCATACGCTGCTGACAGACGTAAAAAGCGCGTCTATAAACTCGATCGGCTTCTGATTACAGATCGGAAGGCTCAAAAGTATTCCGCCCCCGAGTATCACCCCGAAAAATCCGATAACAACCGTCTGCACCGTATTGAACTTCAGTCTCCTCGGACTCTTTTTTTTCTTTTCCATTTCTAAAAACCACCCTATGATCTTAATCTGTTTTCCCCATACACGGCATATATATTCCATATTATGCCGCTTCCCTTTTGACTTCTATATGATACACGCATTTATTCTCATTTACAATAGAAAAGGAGTTCCGAAAAACGAAACCCCTTTTCTCTCATGACAAATATAAAATCAAACTGTGTTTTCGTCATGCCATTACACTTTAAAGCGATATCCCACTCCCCATATCGTCTCGATATACTGTGGATGAGACGTGTCATATTCGATTTTCTCCCGAATCTTCTTAATATGCACTGTCACAGTCGCGATATCTCCTATCGACTCCATATCCCAGATCTCGCGAAACAGCTCTTCTTTCGTATACACATGATTCGGATGACTCGCCAAAAATGTAAGAAGATCGAACTCTTTCGTCGTAAATGACCGCTCTTCTCCTCCGACCCATACGCGTCTCGCCGTCGTATCGATCTTCAATCCGCGGATCTCGATCACTTCATTTTCCTCCGCATTGCTGTTGATCAGCCGTTCATATCTGGCAAGATGCGCTTTCACGCGGGCCACAAGCTCACTCGGGCTAAACGGCTTCGTCATATAATCATCCGCTCCAAGGCCCAGACCTCTGATTTTATCAATATCGTCTTTTTTGGCAGAAACCATAATAATCGGCGTATTCTTCTGATCTCTGATCTGACGGCATATTTCAAAACCGTCAACTCCCGGGAGCATCAGATCAAGAATAATCAGGTCAAAATCTCCGCCCAGTCCTTTTTGCAGACCTGTATCTCCGTCATTCGCCACTTCCACCTCAAAGTTGCTCAGTTCAAGATAATCTTTCTCAAGATCCGCAATACTCTCTTCATCCTCTACGATCAAAATACGCTTACTCATCAATAGATACCTCCTGATATTTTCTGATTACAAAATACATTGTTGTTCCGGCGCCCTCTTCACTGGTCGCCCATATATTTCCTCCATGTTCTTCCACGATCTTCTTCACGATCGACAAACCGATTCCGCTTCCGCCTTTCGATGAATTGCGGGAAGCATCCGTCCTGTAAAAGCGATCGAAAATGTACGGCAGGTCTTTTGCGGCGATCCCTTTGCCGTTGTCGCCTAATTCAACCTGTATAAAATCGCCGACATCTTTTACTTCCATCGTGACTTTTCCGTTCGGCTTGTCCATATATTTCAACGAATTCGATACGATATTATTGATCACCCTTCTAAGCTGCTCGGGATCAACGATCACCTTGCAGTCTTCTTCCATCGTATTGCAATAAGTAAATTCGATTCCTTTCGACTCAAGCTCCATATGCAGATCTTCCCCGCAGTCTCCAAAATACCCTTTCGCCGATATCGTCGTAAAATTATACGGAATACGATTCGTGTCGATCTTGGAATAAAGCGTCAGTTCGTTGATTAAAAGATCCATCTCATTTGCTTTATTATATATTGTCTTAATGTATCTGTCCATCCTTTCGGGGGTATCCGCAACCCCGTCCATGATTCCTTCCACATATCCTTTGATCGCCGTGATCGGTGTTTTCAGATCGTGGGAAATATTACTGATCAGCTCCTTGTTCTCCCGGTCGAATGCAACCTTCTCTTCCGCGTTCGCCTTCAGCCTAAGCCTCATCTCCTCAAAATCCTGACAGAGTTGTCCGATCTCATCATCCGACTCCTGCCTGATCTCAAAATCAAGATTCCCTTCCTTGATATTTCTTGCCGCCTTCTGCAGTTTCGCCAGCGGAACAGAAACCGAACGGTAGATCCAATAAATCAGCAGCGTCGTTGTGATGAATACGACAATCATATAAAGCTGCTGAAGTTCTCCTACTTCCCGCGACGCGAACGTATGCATCACTACATTCAAAAAGATCATCGGCAAAATCATAACAGACATAAATGCCACGATCAATTTTGTCCTAAGCTTCATAGGCGCTCCTCCTAAAACAGATTCTCACTTTTGCATGATATTATATATTATACCGTTACCCCTCCCCTTCTTCAACGAAACTTTTTATAAACAAATCAGCCGCCTCTTCGATATGGATATCCGTTACCCTGTATCGAAAAGACGGCCGAATCGTCATCTTAGTTTTCTATCCTTTTTCTATACCGGTCTTTCCCGCCGGTAAATCTGTTTTATGATTCAAGATATTTTTTCAGATCGTCTGCTTTGTCCAGTTTTTCCCACGGCAGTTCAACGTCAAGTCTTCCAAAATGTCCGTACGCAGCGGTCTGCTTATAGATCGGTCTGCGCAGATCCAGCATTTTAATAATTCCCGCCGGACGGAAATCAAAGTTCTCACGGATGATCTCCACAAGCTTTGTATCCGAAACCTTCCCTGTGCCGAACGTATCTACGGATACCGACGTCGGCTGCGCTACGCCGATGGCATAAGAAAGCTGGATCTCGCATCGTCTCGCAAGACCTGCCGCAACAATATTTTTCGCCGCATAACGCGCCGCATATGCCGCGGAACGATCCACTTTTGTACAATCTTTTCCCGAGAAAGCTCCGCCGCCGTGACGCGCCATTCCTCCGTAAGTATCAACAATGATTTTACGTCCTGTCAAACCGCTGTCTCCATGAGGTCCTCCGATCACAAAACGTCCTGTCGGATTAATGAAAAACTTTGTTTCATCATCTGTCATATTTGCCGGAATCACTTCATCGAATACATATTTCTTAATATCTTCATGAATCCGCTCCTGCGTCACTTCAGGATCGTGCTGTGTAGAAAGCACAACCGCATCCAAACGCTTTGGAACGCCGTTTTCATCATATTCCACAGTTACCTGTGTTTTCCCGTCCGGGCGAAGATACGGCAGTGTTCCGTTCTTTCTTACTTCTGTCAGACGGCGCGCAAGCTTATGCGCCATCGCCGCCGGATACGGCATATATTCTTCTGTTTCATCAGACGCATAACCGAACATCATTCCCTGATCTCCTGCTCCGATGGCTTCAATATCGTCTTCTGACATTTTATTTTCTTTTGCTTCGAGCGCTTTATCCACTCCCATCGCAATATCGGACGACTGTTCGTCAATCGTTGTGATCACGCCGCATGTATCGGCGTCAAATCCGTATTTTCCTCTTGTATAGCCGATTTCACGAACCGTGTCACGTACGATCTTCGGAATATCTACATAAGCTTTCGTCGTGATCTCTCCCATCACCATAACGACGCCTGTCGTACAGCATGTCTCACATGCGACACGGCTCATCGGATCCTGCTTCATAAGTTCATCCAAAATAGCGTCCGAAATCTGATCGCACATCTTGTCCGGATGTCCTTCCGTAACCGACTCGGAAGTAAATAAAATCTTTTCTCTCTCCATAACCATTCTCCTTTCGTTCACTTTCTCTATTTCTTTACGATCAAGAAAGATATCTGCCTGCGGCAGACTGCTTCGGATCATAAGCAGTCGTCAAGATCCCCGGATGACCCGGACTTTGACTCGCCGCCGCAAATAAAAACAGCCCGTAAAAGCGGACTGTCTCTCTATCACAACAATCCTCTTATTGTTCGATGACTCGCTCAGGTTGGCACCTTCCTGTTCAGGGGTTGCCGCAGCTTCTCAGATCCTTTGTATCTCCACTGCTCTGAATAAGAGAAAGTATTTTTATTAAACTGTTTTGTTACAAACAAGACTTTACAATGTACACTCGGAAATGTCAATGCTTTTCTTCATTTTCCCGCAGAAGATATTTTTCATCTTCCCCTTTACCGGTCAGGTTCTCAAGCCACACTCCCTTTTTCACCATTACCGCGCCCGCAATACACTTCAGCCATTCCCCGATCTGCATCGCACTGTAGACCGCCCACGGGGCAAGTCCGGTATATCGGCATAAAACAAAAACGATCGGAATGTTGACGCACCATAAGAATACACAGTCAAAGAAAAAAGTGACACCTGTTTTCCCGCCTGCCCGAAGGGTAAAATAAGCGGCGTTGAGAAATGCATTCTGGGGAATAAACACCGCCTGTGCCAAAACAAGTCCCATAGCCGCCTTTCGCACAGCTTCCGTCGTATTATAAATCCGGGGGAAAAACGGCGCGAAAAGAAACATAAAAACCGATACTGCGAAACTGATAAGAACGCAGGATACAATCATCTTATTGTCGATCTCTCTCGCTCTTTTCATATCTCCGAAGCCAAGCGCCTGCCCGACTATGATCGCCACGGATTCTCCCATCGCCGCAAACACAACGCTGAATAAGTTATTGATCGTATTCGCTATGTTCATCGCCGCGATCACCGTCAGCCCGCGCACAGAATAGTTTTGTGCCAAAACCGCCATACCGAAAGACCATAACGCTTCGTTCAGCAAAAGCGGCGTTCCCTTTATAAAATATTTTTTTACATGATCCCGGGGCACGGACAACGTTTTATAAAGTCCTGTCATATATGTATTTTCTTTCTCATGGGTATGCGCCCATATTACGACGATCGCCGTTTCCGTATAACGCGAAAGCACCGTTGCCACAGCCGCTCCCGCCACCCCCAGCCGGGGGAATCCGAACTTTCCGTATATCAGCAGATAATTGAAAATAAGATTGACCGCCACAGCCGCAGCTCCCGCCTTCATCGGCACTACTGTTTCCCCGCACTCACGCATCGTACTGGCATAAACCTGCAGGATCATAAACGCCGGAAGATCCAATAAGATAATCCGAAGATACGTCATCCCATATTCCAGCGCCAGCTTTTCATTTCCTCCGTTTTCTCCCATCAGATACAAAAGAATCAGCTGCTTTCCGAAAAACAGAAGAAGAAAAGCGGCGCCGACAGTAATTATCAGCGCCAACCAAATCTTATATCGGAATGTACTGCGTATCCCTTCATCATTTTTTTGTCCGAAATATTGGGCGGTAAAGATTCCCACACCTGCTGTTCCGCCGAAAATACATAAATTATACACAAATATGATCTGATTGACGATCGAAACACCCGACATCTCTTCTGTTCCCAGTCTTCCAACCATAATATTGTCCAAAAGGTTCACAAAATTTGTAAGTCCGTTCTGGATCATGATCGGAACGGCGATCGCCATGACCATCATATAAAAGGCTTTATTTCCAATATATTTTTTATACTTTTCTTTCATTTTTTCATATCAATTTTATACCCGCATATGCTGTGCCGTACGCAGATTTTCTATCATCTGTTCACTCACTTCGTTTCCCGCAGCTCTGCACGCCAGTATAATCCCGCCTGCCGACGGGAGCAGACACGGCTCTGTGAAAACGCACGATACGTCCCGCAGCTCTTTGCTCAGATGTGATAAAGAAGCAATAGAAGTGTAAAAAATTTTGCCGTTCCTATCCGGCACTTGCGCATTGCGCCGGATAGGTCGGGCGGTCATTCGGGCAGGTCTACCTTGCCAACGAAAGAGTAGTAAATATCAATGTCCTGTCTGCGTGTGCCGTTCTCGTCATAGCTGCACTCATGCACAACGATTTTCTCCACAAACTCACGCAAAAGGGTAGGGGTAAGTTCTTCAAAACTGGTATACTTGCGGACAACATTCATAAACTTTTCTGCGTTTACCGTGGCTTCCTGCGCTTTGGAAAGCTCTGCCCGGATAGCGGCGGCTCTCTCTTTCAGTTCTTTCTGCTCGGCTTCATAGTCTGCCGACAGTTCTGTGAAACGCTCGTCTGAAATGCGCCCGGTCACGCTGTCCTCATACAGCCGCTTGAAGATAGCGGATAACTCGCTGATACGCTTCTCGGCGGCTTCCAGCTCCTTTTTCCTTGCGGCGTTCCTACGCTTGCCCCCGTCCTCGTTCTGCTCGATCAGCAGCTTCATAAAACGGGCTTCATGCTTCGCTGCATAGCTGGTAACTTTCCGCAGATTGTCGGTCACTCCGGCGGTCAACAGGTCGGTGCGGATAAAATGCGCCGTACAGTCAACGGTACGCTTCTTGTAGCTCCCGCAGATGTAACAATCCTGCTTGCGGGTGGCGTTCTGGTAACGCTGCTGGTAAAGGACGCTGCCGCAGTCGGCACAAAAGAGTATGCCGGAGAATAAGCCCACTTCATCATAGCGGTTCGGGCGTTTGCGCTGCTTGCGTAACTCCTGCACACGCTCCCACATCTGGGTGTCAATGATAGGCTCGTGGTGATTCTCGAAAATCGCCTGTTTCTCAATGGGGTTCTCTACGCTGTGCTTGGTCTTGTAGGACGGCTTCTCCGTCTTGAAGTTTACCAGACAGCCCGTGTACTCCCTGTTTTCAAGGATATGTACCACGGTATTGGTCGCCCACTTGCACTCATAGCCGGGGTGGTAGCGGCGGGTGCTTCCCGTCCGGCGGTATTCCAGCGTTCCCGGCGTGGGGATTTCCTGCTCTGTGAGCATACGGGCTATCTTGGTCGGCCCGTTCCCGGCAAGGCACAAGCTGTAAATCTGCCGCACGACAGGGGCGGCTTCCCCGTCAATGATAAAATTTTCGTCCTCGTCCATAAGGTAGCCGTATACGGGTTTGCTCGTGACGGGCTTCCCGCTCATACCCTTAGACCGTTTTACTGCTTTGATTTTCTTGCTCGTATCTCTCACCAGCCATTCGTTAAAAATGTTCCGCAGAGGGGCAAAATCATTGTCGCCCTGTGCGCTGTCCACTCCGTCATTGATAGCGATAAAGCGGACGCCTTTCTGTGGGAAAATCATTTCCGTATACATTCCCACTTGCAGATAGTTTCGCCCTAACCGTGACATATCCTTGACGATAACGGTGCCGACTTTTCCGGCTTCAATGTCCGCAAGCATGGCTTGAAAACCGGGTCTTTGGAAGTTCGCCCCAGAATAACCGTCATCTGTGTACCATTGCAGATTGGAAAAGCCGTTCTGCTTCGCATAGGTTTCAAGAATACGCTTCTGGTTTGAAATAGAATTGCTCTCACCTTGCAGCTCGTCCTCGTGGGATAATCTCGGATAAAGGGCGGTAATAAGGTTTCGGGTGGTCTGTCTTAACATAGTGTCCTCCATTTCCGACAGCCAGCCCCACTATTCCGTATGACTATCATACCACACGCCGGGGCTGGCTGTACAGTCCTTTTTGCTTCTTTACGTCCCGTCAAATTGCCGATTTTTGTGTAGCAGCTTCCGCTTCCAGCACTTTCAGCATTTTATCGGCGGCGGTGGCGGTGGTGTCCTGCTTGAAATAGCCGGAAACGACAAGGACAGAGTTGCCCATGCGGATTTCCGTCACGCAATCCGGGCGGCGGGTGCTGCGGTCATTCTTTGGGGTGTTGGTCATAGGCGGCTCTCCTTTCTATTCATCAGCTTTTTCAATTGTTCCATTTTCTCCTGCGCCGTGGCTTTTCGGAAGTTGCTCCCGGTAAAGCGGACAGGGGAACACATTTCAATCAGACGGTCATAAATGCGGGCGTGGGCGGTGTCCTCCGGGTGCTGCAAGTCCTCCAGCGTGAGATTGGTCGTGACGATCAGCGGCCTGCCGCTGCGGTAACGGCTGTCAATCACGTTGTAGACCTGCTCTAAGCCGTATTCCGTTCCCCGTTCCATTCCAAAATCATCAAGGATAAGCAGCGGGAAGCTGCATAGCCGGGAGATGTATTCGTTCCTGCCCTCAAAGCTGGCGGCAAGGTCATTGAGTATCAATGCAAAGTTTGTCATGCAAACGGGGATTTCACGCTCCATAAGGGCATTTGCGATACAGCCCGCAAAATAGCTCTTGCCTGTGCCAACGCCGCCCCATAGCAGATAGCCAATGTTGCGCTCTTTCATAGCTTCCCAGTTCTCCACATAGAAATGTGCATGTTCCATTTGCGGACATTTGCCGTTGTCGTTCTCAAACGTCCAGCCCTGCATAGCCGGGTCTGTGAAGCCCCGCCGCTTTAACCGCTCGACAGTTTCAAGGTGGCTGCGCTGTTTCTCTGCGGCTTCCCGTTTTTCACGCTCTGCCCGCTGGCAGTCACATTCTGCCGGGTGGCGGTCACGCCCGAAAAGGCTCTTGCCCTCCGGGAAATAGGCTTCTTTGGGCTTGTGGCACTTCCCGCAGTATAAAAGCCCGTCCTCGCCGGTGTAGTCCTCCGGCTCCGGCGTGGTGTCGGTCATATTCAAAATCATTTCATCAAATCCATTCGTCATAAGCTCTCGCCCTCCTTACAGGTATAATCGGGTATGCCCTTTTTCGGGGCTTTCTTGGCTGCGTCCTCCTGCGCCCACTTGAAAATCGTGGCTGCATGGCTCTTGTATTTCCTCCCGCTGGAAGCGATATGGCAGGATAGGCGGTCAATGTAATACTCCCACTTGCCGGGAAGCTCTGTTTTCAGCCCGTCAAGCTCCGTATCGGAAAGAATAACATTGTGGTATCTGCCATAGGCGGCGGGGGCGGGGTGTCCTGTTTCTAACTCTCTCTCTTTTTCTATCTCTATATCTATCTCTTTCTCTATCTCTATCTCTGGTGGACAAATGTCCGCTCGATATGGTGGACATTTGTCCGCCCCTGTCTGCGGCAGGGCTTTTTGTTCCTGCAAAGCCAGCCTCGCCCTGCGCTTGCGCTCCCCCTCGGTAGAGGACTGGCCGATTAAAAGCTCAATGTTGCTCATGTAGAGTGCGCCGCTTGGCAAAGGCTCCACAAGCCCCAGCTTCATAAAGATTTTCAAGGCTCTCTCTACGGTGCCTACCTGCTGGCGGGTAATGGTCGCAATCATCTGGGCGGTGTAGGGGATATTCTCGTCAAGCTGCAATTTCCCGCCGTTTTTCAGCGATTTCAAGTACAGCTTCAAGAGGATGTTGGAATAGATAACGCCGTCCTGCATACTTTCCAGCAGAACGATTGCGTCATCATCAAAATAGCTCTCTTTCAGCTTGAGGTAGTAATATTTGCGGTTATCTGCCATAGGCTGTGTCCTCCTTTTTCCAGCGTTTGGAATAATAGTGGGGGCATAGTATGATAACCGCCCGGAAGCTCTGTTTGCAGTCACGGGTGCAGCCCCGGCATAGGTCGTTGTAAGTGATACGGTTGCGGTGGTTGAGGAAGAAAGACCATTCCAGCCGCCGCTTTTTGCTCATTCTCGGCAATGGTAAGCTCCTTTCTGCCGTTCCTATCGGTGCAACAGGATAGGGGGCATTTTCTGTATGTTCTCGGTGTCATTTTCGGGCTTTTTCTGCCCTGTAAGCCCCGTTTGGAAGTCGGGGAGTATTGCGGTAAGGGTTCATATCATACCTGTATTTTTGTAGGGTTTCGGTATCATTTCGGGGCAGTCTTTAACGCTCCTGTTCGTGCTTTTTCTGCTGGCTCGGTGCGCCCCTTAAAATCTGGTCGATATTGCGTCTGACTGTCTGAAGCTCCTGCGCCCGCTGCCGTTTCTCCCGGTAGTCGTTATATCCGGCGTTCTTCTGAACGGTAAGCTGCTCGATCTCCCTTTGCAGGGCTTTGCTGGCGGGCAGCTTGGTTATTCCATGCTCCCGGAAATAGCGGGCGGCTGCGTCCGCTATGAGAAAATCGCTTTCGTGCTGCTCCCGGTAGGCTCTCCGGGCTTTCTCCGATTTCTGCGCTTTCAGACCGTCACGGGCGGGCTTCGTGCCGATATAGCCCAAAAGGTTGCGCTGCAATTCCTTTTTCTCCCGGATAGCGGCTTCCAGCCCTTTCAGCCCGGCAAGGCTCTCCTGCGTGGCGGCGTTGGCTGCGGAAATGGCAGCGTCCAGCTCGTCCGGGGAAGAAAAGCCGTACTGCTGGTAGAGCATGAGGGTAGCCGACATCTGTTTGAGGTTGTGCATAGTCGCCCACTTCTCATAGCCCCGTCCTTTCCCCTCGGCTCGCTTGGCGGCTATGTCTACCATGCGCTGTACAGCGTCATTGTTCGGGGCGTTTTTCGCTTCTTTTTTCGTCCGTAAGCGGTCTTTGATACTGCCGGGGTATTCCGCTATGGCTGCGGGTTTTTCGGCGGCTCTGGCGGCGTTCTGCTCCAAAACGGAGAGGACAGCAGCCCGGTCAAAATCGTCCCCCAGCTTCCGGGCGGTAATTGGCTTCGTCCTGTCCGGCGTGAGGTAACTTAGCCGCCCCCGGCTCTCCTTGACGGTCACACCATGCCGGAGAAGCAGGGCGGCAAACTCATCAAAGCCGGAAGCAGCGGCAAGGGCTTCCCGGATAGTCCGGCGCAGCTTCGCCTTATCCGTTTCAAACTTGGTCTGCCGGGGCGTGATACCGTCCGCAATCATAGGGGCGTTTGCTTTATCCAGCGCAGCCTGTCCTTTCTTCTGCGCCCAATATTCACGCTCGGTAATGCGCTCCTTGCTGCCGTTCAAAAGGTCTATCTGATAAAGCCCCTCGCTGTGGCACATTTCCATGACTTCGGCTTTCAGATAGTTCATAGCTGCGTCTGTGCAGCGGTGCTTGCAGCCTGCTTTCCTGTCCGCTGGCCTGTCCATGTGGGGCAGCATGGGAACCTCCGCAATCCGCAGACTGTTAATGACGATATGCACATGGATATTTTCGGTGTGGCTGTGCCCGTCCGGGTGGGTGCAGACAAGAGCCTGGTGTCCGGGGAAATGCTCGGCGCAGAACTTCTCGCCCAGCTCCTGCGCCCGATCAACGGTCAAGCCGTTGTCCGGGCCGTCCCGTGGGTCAAAGCTGATGATATAGTGGTGGCTCTTAACGTCCTCCCGTTTCTGGTTCTTGCCATAGCGGAGATTGGAGCGCATACAGGCAACGGCAAAATCCTCCCCGTCACAATTCAGAGAGGATATGCGGTAGTCTGCCCTCGGTATGAGCCGCCCGTCTGCGTCAAGGGTGGGCTTCATGGTAAACTCGTCATGCTCGAATGTGAGGTATTTTTCAGCGTCCCCGTAGTTGGCATTTTTAGAGCTGATATGTTTGAGTATCGCCAACGGCTTCACCTACTTTCTGCAAGACTTCAAACTTCAAGGCGGCAAGGTCGGCGGCAGCTCCCCGTACCTCGCCGGATAAGGCGGTATAAGGTGCGCCGTACTCGTTAAGGCTCCGGGCTATCTGGTTGAGGTTTCCACCGATTTTCCCGTACTCCGCTGTGAGCTTGGAGAGGGCGGCAAGCAGCCCGTCATTGACAGGGGAAACGGTAATCACGGGGCGTATGGTCGCTCCCCGTATGGCTTGCCGGATAAA
>OJOU01000616.1_pt1 | contig 13765 bp, 7 predicted proteins | sample 1598291 | NCBI WGS metagenome assembly OJOU01 (sample SAMN03922470, study PRJEB24848) | human gut metagenome | isolation source: stool sample | host: Homo sapiens | place: Germany | collected 2010-11 | reverse complement strand
CCCCGGGCCCCCTCCCGCAGCCCTCCCAGGGGCCGGATTTTCAACCGTTCTCTGGACATATCCATCCTCCTTTCTCAGTCAAGGGCGGCTCTGCCACGCAGCGAAGCATCCCCGGGGGAAGCCACAGGAGCTGCCGCTGCCTCTGCCAGCATCCGTGCAATGCTCTCCCGCTCCAGTGTGCCCAAATGGGCGGCGCCTGGGATCCGGGGGACCGGAACGGCAGGGGAGTCGTCGTAGGCTCCCTCCAGGAGCCGGGTGAGGGTTTGCTCCTCCAGAAACCAGTCAAAGTTCACCCGCTGCCGCTTTTTCTCCCGGAGGAAGACGCTCTCCTGGGCCTTCCGGAAGGCCTCCCGGAACACCTGGGGGGTATAGCCCCGGGCTGCCAGCTCCCGGAGCTTCCGCCTGCGCTCCCGGGTGAGGTTGCGGCAGGGAAGGGAGCTGACACAGATCCGGCCATAGTCAGAAAAAATCTCCTTCGCCGCCGCCTCCGCCGCTTCCTGCCCCGCCGGGCCTTTGGATTCGGATTCGGCTTCGGATTGAGATTCGATTTCGGATTCGGATTGGATTGGATTTGGGGCGGACTTGGCTTCAGGTGCCGTTTCGATACTAGCTTGCTTTGCTTCGTGAAACTGAGGGGTAAAAATTTTTGGCTCCTGTACAGGAACCTCGGTAGGCGGAGGGGGAAATTTCTCCCGCCGGGTGCGGCAGACCTGGTATTTGCTCCACTGGGGCAGGGCGCAATAGGTTTCTTCCTCCACCTGGTAGGTGACGATGAGCCCCTCCTCTTCCAGCTTCCCCAGACCCTCAGCCACCAGCTCCTGGGTGACCCCGGAGCTGGTGCTAAACAGGTGGCCGCAGATGATGTCTGGGGCCCCGTAATACCTCCCGTAGTCGTCACAGCCCAGAATCAGCCGGACAAACAGCGCCTGCTGAAACCAGTCCAGCCGCGCCACCTGGCGGCTGGTCAAAATAGAATCCCGAATTACTCGATTGGGCATATGGTTTGCCTCCTCTCCGGAGCCGTGGCCGGCTCCACGCAGTCCCACCAGGGACATGTTCCCCACCCGTACCGCTCCCGGCCACACCGGGGGCAAACCCCCACCACCGGGTCCCGCTGCCGGTCCCGTGGAACCAGAACCGGGGGTCCTTTCTTTTTTTGCTGCTGGATGATCATATGAGTCATCTCCAAAGGAATTAAACGTTTGTTCGTATATACTATATCCCAAATCTGTCATTTCGGCAATCCCTATCCTGAAATATTTTTTTCACCTTGTCATTCTGAACCAGAGAATTTGTGCTGGAGGGTGGCGGCGCGAGGGGGCTTGGGCGGGCATTCTCCTTCACGGGACCTTAATTCTCGCTTAATTTCCCCGTCCTTCTCTTGCTTTTTTCGCCTGGATGGAGTATAAAGAGCCATGCGGCTCCGGCCGCAGGAAGGAGTGTATTATGACCGAAAAACCTGATACCACAAAGCCGTTTTTACTCCGGCGGGAGAACCGTTACCTCTGGTTCGCCCTGATTTTGCCGGCCTACCTTCTGGTCTTCGCCTGGGTGGAGGCTGTGATTCCCGTGGAGGCGTGCCGCCCCACCTACATCCCTCTGGACGACCGGATTCCCTTTTTGGAGGGGTTCATCGTCCCCTACATGCTGTGGTTCCCCATGCTGCTGGCCCTGGGGCTGTACCTGGCGCGGTATGACCACGAGGGCTTCAAGCGGTACATGACCTACGTGGGCGTGGCCTTTTTCACGGTCATTGCCCTGTATCTGCTGTTTCCCAACCGGCAGGACCTGCGGGTGACCCAATTTCCCCGGGACAATCTGTTCACCCGGCTGGTGGCCCTGGTGTACAGCCAGGATACCAATACCAACGTCTGCCCCAGCCTCCATGTGGTGGGCTCCATGGCGGTGTGCTTTGCCGCCTGGAACTGCCGCCGCCTGCGTAAGCCCTGGATGCAGGGAGCCATCTGGGCCTTCGCCTTCCTGGTGGCGGTGTCCACGGTGTTTGTGAAGCAGCACTCCGCCCTGGACCTCATCCTGGCCGTCCCCTTCAGCCTGGTGGTCTACCCCGTGGTCTACCGGTTGATTTTCCGCCGGTCCGGCGTGGAATCCCCTGTGAGACGTTCTGCCAGCGAGCCTGCGACTTGACAGCTGGCAGCTTGTGGGCGCGGTAGCATGTTCCGCATCCCGTCACGTTTCGGCAAAGCCGGACCAATTTTTAGGCGGTACGAATTCGCCTGGGCAGTTCGCAACCGGCCAGCCTCTTCTGCCGGTGCGCCCGGAAGGCCGCACCCTACGGCGCCTCTGAGGAGCGCCGGGAAATTTCTGTTTACATTCTGGGGCTCCGGTGCTACAATATCCCCAATGCTGGGAAAGGAGCTCCGTTTATGCAGAGGATTGTCCGCATTTTGAGGAATTTCGGGAAAAAGGGAGATTTGCTGCTGCTGTTCCTGTGCCTTCTGGCCACAGGGTTCGGCTGTGTGGTGATCTCCAGCGCCACCCATTATCTGGGCAGCAGCCGGTTCCTCACGGTGCAGCTGGCGGCTACGGCTCTGGGTGTCCTGTTCTATGTCCTGCTGACCTCCATGGACTTGGAGGGGCTGGCGGAGCACCGGGAGCTGCTGTTTCTCTTCAACGCCCTGCTCCTGCTGCTGCTGATCCCCTTTGGCACCGACGGCGGCACCGGCAACCGGAGCTGGCTGGACATCCCCGGCTTCCCCGTCAACATCCAACCGGCGGAGATTTGCAAGATTACCTTCACCATTCTCCTGGCCAAGGTGATGCAGGTCCATCAGAGCCGGATTTCCTCCTTCCGCTCGGTGCTGGCCATGGCCTTTCAGCTGGTGTTTCTGGTGGGGCTGAACATGGTGTTATCCCGGGACGCCGGTGTGTCCCTGATTTTTGTGTTTATTTTCCTGGTGATGGCCTTTGTAGGCGGGGTGAAGCTGTGGTGGTTTTTGGGTGGAATCGGCGCTTTGTGCCTGGCCGCCCCCTACGCCTGGACCCATCTTCTCCAGGACTACCAGAAGAATCGGATTCTGGTGATTTTTGACCCCACCATCGACCCCCAGGGTCTGGATGAGCGGTGGCACTTTGCCCAGAGCCTCCGGTCCCTCACCGGCGGCGGCCTGTCCGGCCAGGGGCTGTTCCAGGGCAGCCGTACCCAGGTGGGGGCCTTGAATGCCCAGCATACGGACTTCATTTTCTCTGCCATTGGGGAGGAGCTGGGTCTGCTGGGCTGCGCCTTCACCCTGCTCCTGCTGGGGGCGGTGGTGTTCCGGGTGATTTACGTGGGGCTGAAGACCCCGGATTACCTGAGCCGCCTGGTGTGTCTTGGCACCGGGGCGGCCCTCATCTTCCAGGTGTGCGTCAACGTGGGTATGTGCCTGGGAGTCGCGCCGGTCATTGGCCTGACCCTCCCCTTCATCAGCTACGGCGGCAGCTCCATCGTCTCCATGTATTTGGCCATGGGTGTGGTCTCCAGCGTCCACGCCCACCCCAGGCCGGAAGCCAGAAGCCGCTACGTCCAGCCTCCCTTACCGTCAGATGTTTGAGTTCAAGGCGTGGGAAAGCAGTCTTGACAGATCAGGTTGGAACATATATAATAAAGGTGAAAAGTTTCATTTCTAAAATGAGGTGAGACCCATGGAGACGCAAATGGCAGGGAGCATCTCCCGGCTGGACGGGAATATGAGTCAGGATGCGGTCTTTAAGGATATTCTGGCCTACAAAGAGGTTTTGGCGCATATCATGAAAACCTGTGTGGTGGAGTATCGGGATTGCACCATCCCGGAGATCATGAGCTATATTGAAAATGAGCCGGAGGTGGGCCAGTCCGGGGTCCATCCGGACGAGACAAATCCGCCAAGGATCCACGGGCTGGCCACGGAAAGCAGCAGCACAACAGAAGCTCGGGTGGTCTACGATGTGCGATTTTCCGCCGTTGCCCCAGGTGAGGATGGGAAAATCGGCTTAATCATCAACATCGAAGCCCAAGGCAAGTACCATCCCGGATACCCGCTGGTAAAACGGGCGCTCTATTACTGTGGACGGATGCTGTCTGCCCAGTATGGATCCGTATTTACCCAGTCCCATTATGAGGCCCTTCGGAAGGTATACTCCATCTGGATTTGTTCCCATCCACCACTGGAGCGGGAAAACACCATTACCAGCTACGCCGTGGAAGAGCGGCCGCTGGTGGGCAATGTGACCGAACCGGTGCGGCACTATGACCTGCTGAATGTCACCATGATCTGCTTGGGCAGTCCAGAGGGAGCGCGATACGGAGGCCTGCTGCGGATGCTGGAAGTGCTGTTCAAAGGGCGGTGCACGCCGGGTCAGGTCATTCAAATATTGGAAGAAGAATATGATTTCTCAAGCGCGCGCAACATGGAAGGGACGGTGACAGCTGTGTGTAACCTGAGCCAAGGTTTTATCGAAGAGGGCCGCGAGAGGGGCATGAAAGAGGGCCGCGAGAGAGGCATGAGAGAGGGCCGCGCGCAAGGCGCGGATCAGGAGCGGCTGCGGAGCATTCGCAGTCTTATGGAAACCACTGGCTGGCCGGTGGACCAAGTCATGGCCGCCATGAAAATCCCGGTGGAGGAGTATGCCAAGTACCGCAAGCTCCTGCTTATGCCACAGTAAGCATCCTACCGGCAAATTTCATAAAATGGGTCTGTTGCAAAATGCGTTTTTGCAACAGACCTCTTTCTAAAAGTGGAAGATAGGGGGAGAAAACACGGAAATTCGTGTCTTCTCCCCCTAAAATATGAGGAACAATTTTATAAAAAGCGCGTTTGCAACAGGCCCCATTTGTTGGGTGCTGCACCATCTGATTTGGCGCCCATTGCCCCTACGGCGTCAGCTGCCCGGCCAGGCTGGGGTCCGGGGTGACGTAGACGGTGCGATATTGGGTGTAGACCACCATGCCCGGCTTGGCGCCGCCTGGCTTTTTGACGAAGCGCACGGGGGTCACGTCCACGGCCACGTTTTGGCCCTGGCGGCCCTGGGAGAACCAGGCGGCCAGCTGGGCGGCCTGGGTGATGGTGTCGTCAGGGGGCTGGACGCCCGTCCAGGGGATGATTACGTGGCTGCCGTGGAGCTTCTGCACGTGGAGCCACAGGTCGTTTTTCTGGGCCAGCTTTCCGGTGAGCTCATCGTTTTGCCGGTTATTCCGGCCCACATAAATGGGGTAGCCGTCTGTGGAGACGAAGCGCATGGGCTTGGAGGCGGCCTGCTTCATCTTCCGCCGGCCTCCCTCCAGCCGGAGGTAACCGCCGGAGGCCAGCTCCTGCCGGATTTCCTCCAGCTCGCCCTCCGTCTCCGCCCGGTCCAGCTCCTCCAGGACGCTGAGGAGGTACTCCAGCTCCTGGCCCCCCAGCTCCAGCTGGCGGGTCAACTCCTTCTCCCCGTTCTTGGCCTTGGCGTAGTCCTTGTAGTACTTGGCTGCGTTCTGCTGAGGGGACAGGAGGGGGGACAGGGGGATTTGGATGGGCTTCATCTCAGGGTCGTAGAAGTTTTCCGCCGTGAGGGTGGTCTGGCCCTTGCGGATGGCGTGGAGGTTGGCGGTGACCAGGTCGCCCATCTGGCGCAGGTGCTCCCGGTCCCGGGCCGTGGCCAGCTCCTTTTCCTGGATGGCCATTTTCCGGGCGGTCCGGTCCCGGAGGTTCTGCACCGTCCGGCGCACCGACTGGGCCTTTTGACGCATGGCGTCCCGCCGGTCCCGCAGGGTGTAGAACCGGTCCAGAAGGGAAGCGAAGGAGGGGAGCTCCTCCCAGGCGTAGTCCGGCCCGTATTGGAATATGGGTACAAAGGCGTAGGCCTTGGGGCCGCCGGGCCCGGTCAGGAGGTAGGGCCGCCCCAGGGGCAGATGCTTTCCGAAGTAAGTTGCCAGAGCCTGGGCGGCGGCGGCCCGGTCCGCCCCCTCCAGCCGCCCGTCGGGGTCCCCCAGGCAGGCCAGGGCCGCCTCCCGGCACACCAGGGGGGACAGGCCGCCAAAGGTGTCCAGGAGCCGGTCGGCCAACCGGTCGGCCCCGGGGGCCTCCAAAAGGGCCAGGGCCTCGGCCTGGGTGAGGCCCTGGGGGCAGCGCTTTTCCACTGGCTCCGGGTCCTGATAGTACAGCCCCGGCAGGGCCTGGCGCTTGGCGGAGTCGTCCAGCCCCACCCGGCGCAGGCAGTCCAGAATCCGCCCGGCCTCATCCAGGAGGTAGATGTTGGTGGTCCGGCCCATGAGCTCGGCCACCAGGACCCGCTCCACCTGGTCCCCCAACTCGCCGGTGCACTGGAAGGTGAGGCGGACCAGCCGCTCCATGGGGGGCTGCTGGATGCTCACCAGGCGGCCGCCGGACAGGTGCTTGCGCAGGAGCATACAAAACATCGGGGGCTGGTCGGGATTTTCGGGATTGGCCCCGGTGAGGTGGAGCCGGGGGGCGGTGGGATTGGCGGCAATGAGCAGCCGCTGCCGCCCGGCGGAGCACCGCAGCAGGAGGATGATGGTGTCCCGGGTGGGCTGGTGAATCTTCTCCACCCTGGCCCCCAGGGCCTGGGTCCGAAGCTCCTCCAGAACTCCGGACAGGAAGTATGCGTCAAATGCCATATAGCTCCTCCATGACTGTGACAAACAGCCAGTTGATTCGTTCCGTCTTCCCCTCCAGGAACAGGTGCCCGAAGAGGCACTCCAGGCCGGTGGCCCGGGCGTATTCCTTGGCGGTGGCGTGCTTGGGAATGGCGTGGAGATGGGCGTTCCGCCCCCGGCGGTATACGTCGTGCTCCTCGGGGCTGAGGAGGGGCTCCAGACGCTCCACAAACCGGGCCTGAGCCGGGGCGGACACATAGGACACCGTCTCCCGGTGAAGGTTTTGCACCTTGGTCCTGCCGTGACCGCAAAGCCAGCTCCGGACCAGCAGCTCGAAAACGCCGTCGCCCATATGGGCCAGCCCCAGGGCCGAAATCCCATCCACCTGCCCCTTGTCCATGGTCATGGCAAAATAATTCTCCACAATCCGTCGCCTCCCTGGGAAGTTTCCCCCACATTGTACACCAGCCGGTGAAAAATTGCAATCCTTGGGGAAGCTCCCCCAGGCCCCACTCTGCGGCGCACCCCACAGCATGTCCATAGGATCTTTGCCGCTGGAAGGTGGCAAACGTCGCAAGGGACCGCTGCAGCTTGGCTTGCAGCGGCCCCTTGCTCTGACAGAAAGGAGGGGAACAGGTTAGAACTTAGTATCAAGAATTGTGAGGAATTTAGCCATTTGCGCCCGGGTGACCGGGTTCTTGGGGCCGATGGCGCCGTCGCCGTAGCCCTCCAGGAGGCCGGTGGCGGTGGCCCAGGACATGGCTTCCCTGGCGTAGAGGGAGATGCTGGCCGCATCGGTGAAGCCGGTCAGGTCTCCGTCACCGGCGGGGGCTTGCTTCAGGTACTCGGTGACATACCGGTACAGGAAGGTGACGGCCTGCTCCCGGGTGATGGCATAGTCCGGGGCAAAGAGCTTTTCCGTGATGCCCTTGGCGATGCCCGCGTCCTCGGCCCAGGCGATGGCGTCGCTGAAGTAGCGGCCTTCGCTCACGTCCTGGAAGGTGGTAGGCTCTGTGACCTCCGGCTCGCCTGCCAGGCGGTACAGGGTGGTGACCAGCATGCCCCGGGTGAGCTTCCCGTCGGGGGCGAACTTGCCGTCGCCCATGCCTTCCATGAGACCGTGACGGATGACGTAATCCGTGTATTCGTGGTACCACTGGTCAGTGTTCAGGTCCGAGTAGGCTTCGCTGGGACAGGGGTAGGCGGCGATGGCTTCCGTCTCCACCTCACCGCACCGGCTGCAGGTCCGGGTCTGCTCGCCGGGCTCTGTGCAGGTGGGCTCTTTGGTGACGGTCCAGTCGCTCCAGAGGTGGCCAAAGTCCAGGGTGAGGGTGGCCGTCTGGTCCACAGTCTGGTCGTTCCGCTCCAGCTCCCCCAGGGTCACCTCTGCCGTGCAGAGGTCCTTGCCCCGGAAGGTGAGGGTGGCATAGGCCGCGCCTTCGGCAGCGCCTGCCGCCCAGGCGTAGCCCAGCTTCAGGCTGCCGTCATGGTGCTGATAGCTGACCACCTCTGCCTGGCCCTGGATGCGTTCCAGGGTCAGAAGGGCCGGGTCATAGGTCAGCTCGATGACGCCATTGGTCTGGCCGGGGGCTGCGGTGAGGGGCAGGGTCACCAGATCAGAGGGCTCCTGCTCCTCCGCTGCCACAGAGATGGCACTCTGGAGGGCGCCGTCTGCCGGGGTGGGTTCGGGCTCCGTGGTCAGGGCTTCCATCGGGGCGAAGGTCTGGGTCTCGGTGGAGAACTCCGGCTGGGGCAGGGCGGCAGGCTCTGCGCCGAAGACCTGGCCGTCATAGAGGGCAACGGGGCCAACGCCTTCGCCCATGTCACCCAGGAGGGTGCTCTCATAGCTTTCTGTGAAGGCATTGTAAGTCAGCCGCCAAATTTGGGTGGTGTCGCCGGTGTAGTAGGAGAGGAAGAGAGTCCCGGTCTCCTGGTCGGCCCATAGGGAGCAGTTCATCTGCTCGTCCCGGATGCGGAAGTCCAGGGCGGGGAGATCGGTGCTGACATAAGGAACGGTCTCGTATAAAACACCAAGCGACATCCAATCTTGGGCAATATAGGCTTTCCAAATGTTGCCAAGGTCATCTAGCAGATACATCAACTGTGCCTCGGTAAAGACACTGCCTTGATACATACTGGTACCGCCAGCCGCCATTGCAACTAAGGTACTGGCTCCGCTTTTGTATACTTCGGGTGTGACCATCAGGAAGGTGGGATTCAGGGGATCCATGGGAGCAGACAAGTATCCGTCATACAACCAAACCATTTGGGGATTTTCCGCAGTACTATGGAGGTCACTGAAGGCCATAGACCACATGGGATAGGAGACGCCACAATTGGCAGTTGCCAGGACCTTCCCTGTGACGGGGTCAACTTGATGCGTGAGGAATTCGTTGTGTTCGTTTCGTTTAGCGTCAACGGCGTACATGTTTTTGCTGTTGGGCTCCATGGCTGCGTCAGACACGGCCATGTCCAAGGCGCCTCCGGCAGTCCAGCTGTCGCCATTTCTCATGTCCCAGGTGAACAGACGGCTTTCTCCGGAGGGAGTCTGCACCACGCCTTGGAGCAGTACCTGGGGGTTCTCTACTGTCACAGTGCAGGAGGTGGCCTTGGACGGGTCAGCAACTGCTGTGGCGGTAATGCTCGCTTCTCCGTTGCGGTGGGCCGTGATGTTGCCGTCCGCGTCCACAGAAGCCACTGCCGGGTTGGAGCTGGTCCAGGTGAGGCTGCGGTCCGTGACGCTCCAGGGCTGCACCGCTGCCCGCAGGAGCCTCTCCTCTCCCGGAATCAGGGTCAGCCCAGTCTCTTCCAGCTGTACCCCCGCAATCTCTTCTGCAGGAGCGGGCCACTGGACAGCAGCTCCTTTTTCGGGCAGAGTCAGACAAGACAGATGCCGGTACTCAGTAGATGTCAATGTCATTTGCGAAATGGAATAGCTGCTCATCAGCTGGTTTTCAACGTCATACGAATAGATGTCATTATACAGATGCTCAAACTGTCCGCCGTGGGTGTAGAACCGGTAGTACGAGGCCCAATAAATCCGGCCATCATTGGGGTTCCACTCCAGAGACTGCACCTCTGTATTCGTCTGCCATTGGCGGGTGAGAATTTCCGGGCTGGACAGGGTCTCCAGGGTAAACCGGCAGAGGTTGCCCGATTCATATCCGTCAGACCACTTGGTGCCGTAAACGATGCTATAGAAGTTCCCTTGGCCGTCACAGGCCAGGGTGTTGGTCTCCACGCCAATCTGGCCAATGTACTGTACGTTGGCAGTCATCCGGTCCACGGCATAGAGCTCGCTTTCCTTGGTCACGCCGTACAGGGTATCGTCTGCCCGGCTGAAGGCCAGGTCGGTCAGCTGGAGGCCCATAGCGCCCACATAGATCATGTCGGCAGGATGCTCGGTGTCGATGACATACAGGTGACCTGCATTGGTAGCGGCATACATGAGGCCGTAGACGTCCGAGGCCGCATAAAAGGTTTCTTCCGAAGCCAGGATGCCCAACATGGTCTCCTCAGGCGTGGGGTTGTACACATGTCCCAGGTCTTCTCCAAAGTCAAAACTGACCAGCTGGTTGCTGAAGAGCTCAAAGGCAAACGCCTCGGGTGGCTCGGGCTGCGTTCCCAGGGGAAGCTCTACCTGATAGGTGGATGTGTTGCCCGCATAGTCACTCACTTCCAGCCAGAAATGCTTGCCGTTGACCTCGGACAGGTCCAGCTGGAAGGAGGCGGTCTCCCCAGCCGTCTCCTGGTTGGAGCCAGTGATGGCCAGGGTGTTGAAGCCGCCGGAGGTACACAGCGCCACACCGGCGATGTACTGGTTGTCCTGTGCCGTGACAGTCATGGTGTTGCTGACCAGGTTGTAGGAGATTTCCAAAATTTCCGGCGCGGTGTTATCAATGGTCAGAGGAACCGTTCGGATCGCGCCCTTGCCCAGGGCGTCCCAGTCTGTGGCGCCGTCTTCGTGGACATACAGCTCCGGGGCCAGCTCCAGGGTGAACTCCAGATGCGTCCCCTCAGGGAGGCCTTCGCCCTTGTATTTCACCGGGAGCTGCACGGAGGTATTGCCCCACATCCCTACAGAGGGCACATAGAAGGCAGCCAGGACCGCGCCCAGCTCCTCCTGCTGGAGGACCTCCTGGGTGTCGGTGTTGCGGATGGTAATTCTGGCATTGCCCACATTGCGGATGAGCGTCAAGGCCCAGGTGTCCAGCAGGTCGCCCCGCAGGTTGTTCATGGCGTTCCGCTCCGGCATGTAAACGGGATCGGGAACCATGCTGTTGCCACCCACGTAATACTGCGTACCGGCATTTCCCTTGGGCCGCTTCAGCAGGGAGTTTCCAAAGGCAGCTACATAAAATTGTTTTACATCCTCTCCGGTTTCAAAGGTTTGGTGAGAACCCACATCCAGCATGGAGGGGTCGGACCAGTTGCCGTAGAAGCCCAGAAGGGGGATGGAGTGGGTGGGCAGAATCAGCCCTTCGGCAGTGGGGGCGGGGGTGGCATAGACGAAGCCCTCTACATAAGCGCCGTTGGCGAAGTTCCGGTCCAGCTTTGCCTTCTGGCTGTCGGTGAGACGCATCTCCACAGTGACAGTCACGCTGCCGGAGGCAGGCACGGTGACCACGCCGGAATTCAGCATCTGCAGAAGCGCATGTACATCATAAGAGGTGACTGCGCCGTCTTCATTCAGGTCGGCGGAAGCTTGATTTGCGGTGAGCTCCGTCCCCAGGATCACATGGTCCATGAGGAGCTGGGCGTCTGCGTGATCGGCCACGCCGTCGCCGTTGAAATCATAGTGGGACAGGTCCCGGACCGGGGTAACTGCCTTCCCGTCTACCAGGAAGGTGATCTGAGCGTCCATGGCCTCGGTGAGGGTGTCCATATAGAGCCCCAGCTCCGTCTGGTCTTTGTCAATGTAATCTTCAAATACCCCTTGGGTGAAGAGATCAGCGGAGAGGGTATAGGGGGTGTCCTGGCCCCGCAGATCGTGGAGGGTGAAGGAGAAGGCGTAGACGCCGGTCCGGTCCGGATCGTCCTTCAGCTCTGCCTTCACCTTGCCGTCAGGCTGGCCATCTACCAGGATGTAGGAGGCAGCGCCGATCGCCTGGTCCACCGCGGCCAGACCTGCGCCCTGGCGGAGGATGGAGTAATAGTAGCCGGAGGCCTCCTCGAGCATGGGCTCCGCAGTGGACATGAGGAGGCTCTGGGTCAAGGCCCGGTTGGTGAGGCCCGGCTGGCTCAGCTTCTGCTCCTCCAGGTACTGCTTTACGAGGGCGGTCAGACCCGCCACCTGGGGAGACGCCATGGAGGTACCGGACATGTAGGTATAAGCATCGGGCTCAAACATGGTCCCCTCCAGGGAATAGATGCTGCCGCCAGGGGCCGTGATTTCCGGCTTCATGCTCAGGTTGCCGGGGACGCCCCAGGAGCTGAAGGAGCTCATGGTGAGATACTGGGAGTCTTTATAATTTGCAACAATTTCGCCATGTACTGTAATGGTACCCGTATAGTAGGTTAGACCGTCTTCTGTCTGCATGGCGGTTCCGGCGGCCTTGACCGCTGCGCCTTCCTCCTGGGTGATCGAAACGCACGGCTGGCTGCGATAGTAGTTAGTCAGGTCCATACGGATGGCGCCGGGCTCGTTGTTGTAAATCACCACTGCTTTTGCCTTCAGGCGGGTGGCTGCGTTTGCCTTATCCACAAAGGAAGTTTCCCCCCGGGAGCAGAAGACGATTTTATCGGTCAAGTCCATACCGGCATAGTCCTCTTTCAGCCCGACCCCATCAATTAGCAGATATTCATACTCCGTACCGGTTCCGGATGTATCTAACGTTCTCATGGAGTCCTGGGAGAACAGCTGCTCGTTATAGAATATCCGTGTTTCCCCAAGCCGGAAGTAGCCGCCAATGGAGCCGTCATTGTCCACAGAGGCAACTGCCAGCGTATTGGTGTAGGTACCGGGAGAACCGGCGGTACTCAGGTTCACATCCTCTGCGTAGAGATTCTTCGGGCGGCTGCCCTCGGCCCAATGGCCGTTGTTACCAGCGGCAACCACCATCACGGTGTCGGTCTTTTCCAGATCGTCCAGGAGCTTCTGGTACACTTCGCTCCGTGCCAGGCCTGCGTAGCTGGAGCCCAGGGACAGGTTCACGCTGTCACAGCCCAGGACAATGGCGTCTTCCAGGGCGGCAAAGTAGTCAGACTCATAAGCGCCGCCGGCGATGCCGAAGACCTTCATCACCAGGATCTGAGAATCCGGGGCGTTGCCCACCACGCCAGTGGCAGTGGCCGCTTCCCGGTAGCCGCCCTCGCCGTCGGGGATGTACCGGTTGGCGTTGGCGATGCCTGCCACGTGGGAGCCGTGGCCGCCCTGCATATCCTCGTCATGGGTCAGGTAGAGGCTGTTGTCAATGTAGTTATATCCAAAGGGCACCTTGGTGCTGGCGTAGAACTCCTCGGCGGTGATGGTGGGCTGCCGCCGGTGGGCGTTCAGCTGGGGCAGAACCTGAGCAATCTCAGCAGCGTCCAGCAGGTCCTTCTCCCGGATGAAGTCCTCCACAGACATGCCGGCCTTCTGGGCGTCTTCCGCAATGGCGTAGTCGAAGGCGCCGGGGTCAAAGGTCTCATGGTCCAGCATCAGGCCGGTGTCGATGACGGCAATCCGGGTGCCTGCGCCGGTGTAGCCCAGCTGCCAGACCTGATTGGCCCCGTTCATCTGGGAGGAGACGGCCATGCTGGGGGAGGCGTCCGCCCCCTCCTGGGTGACAGGGGCGGAATACTGGGTCTCCAGCACCACGTCCTGGACGCCAGGAATTTTGGCAATCTCCTCCACCTTCCCATAGGGAACATTGGCGGAGATGATGTTGGCCGCCAGGGTCAGGTTCCAGACCACGTCCAGGGTCTCGCCGTCCAGGGCCTGCTCCTCAATGGCTGCGGTTACGGCTGCCTGGCGGGTCTCCAGGCGGCCCCGATAGGTGGCAGCTGCCGTGTTGCTGCCAATGGCCTGGGTGGAGAAGCCGGCCGCTACCGTGGACTTCTCCTCCAAAACAATGGATACGCGGACGGAATCCGTGTCGCTGTAAGCAGATGGCTCCAGCTCAGTGGCTTCCATACCAGGTAAGCTGGCGCTGACTTCGCTGCTGTCCACCTGGGTGAAGGCGGGATGCACCACGTCAGCTGCCGCCGCTGCCC
>OJOU01000582.1_pt1 | contig 14277 bp, 8 predicted proteins | sample 1598291 | NCBI WGS metagenome assembly OJOU01 (sample SAMN03922470, study PRJEB24848) | human gut metagenome | isolation source: stool sample | host: Homo sapiens | place: Germany | collected 2010-11 | reverse complement strand
CCCTTGTGATTGCACTGGGCGCAGGGCTTGGCATCTGGGGCGTTATCAACCTCTTGGAGGGCTATGGTAATGACAATCCGGGGGCAAAATCGCAGGGCATGAAGCAGCTTATGGCGGGCGGCGGCGTTGCCTTGATTGGCGGCGTTCTCGTTCCCCTGCTCAAAGGGCTGTTCGGTTAAGCGGCGGTAATGTCCTATGCAGAGCATACTTGACGCGATTAACGAATGGATCAAGGAAATCCTGATCGGAGCGATCAACGGAAATCTGTCAACTATGTTCGGGGACGTAAACGAAAAGGTCGGTACGATTGCCGCCGAGGTAGGCAAGACCCCGCAGGGGTGGAACGCAGGCATATTTTCCATGATACAGACGCTATCGGAAAATGTGATCGTCCCCATTGCGGGGCTTGTCATTACCTACGTTCTATGCGTGGAGCTAATCAGCATGGTAACGGAAAAGAACAATATGCACGACATCGACACGTTCATGTTCTTTAAGTGGTTTTTCAAAGCGTTCGTTGCGGTGTTTATCGTCACGCATACCTTTGACATCACTATGGCGGTATTCGACATGGCACAGCACATTGTTTCCGGCGCGGCGGGCGTGATCGGCGGCAGCACCAGCATTGATGTTGCCGCCGCACTCTCGTCCATGCAAGCCGGACTTGACGCAATGGAAATCCCCGAACTGCTCTTGCTTATGCTCGAAACAAGCCTTGTCAGCCTTTGCATGAAAATCATGTCGGTGCTGATAACGGTTGTTTTGTACGGGCGTATGATTGAGATTTACCTATACTGCTCCGTATCGCCTATTCCATTCGCCACCATGACAAACCGGGAATGGGGGCAAATCGGAAACAACTACTTAAAAGGCCTGTTTGCCCTCGGCTTTCAAGGCTTCCTCATTATGATATGCGTCGGCATTTACGCGGTTTTGGTAAACAACATGGTTATAGCGGACAATCTGCACACCGCGATATTTTCCATCGCAGCCTATACGGTGCTGCTTTGCTTTAACCTTTTGAAATCCGGCGCACTGGCAAAATCATTATTCCATGCACATTAAAAGGAGGTTTTCCATCACCAAGAAATACAGCGTTATTTACGCAGATCCCCCGTGGCGGTATGAACGGAGCAAGGTGCAGGGCGCAGCGGAAAAGCACTATCCCACCATGGGCATTGACGAGCTGTGCGCCCTGCCTGTGCCGGAGCTGGCGGCGAAGGACTGCGCCCTGTTTTTGTGGGCGACCTTTCCGCAGCTTCCCGAAGCTCTGCGGCTGATCCGCGCATGGGGCTTTCGGTATCGGACTGTGGCGTTCGTTTGGCTCAAACGTAACCGCAAAAGTCCGTCCTGGTTTTACGGTATGGGCTATTGGACGCGCAGCAACGCGGAAATCTGCCTGCTGGCGACCAAGGGCAAACCCAAGCGGCAGTCGGCGGGCGTACATCAGTTTCTTATCAGCCCCATAGAGCAGCACAGCAAAAAGCCGGATGCAGCGCGGGAAAAAATCGTTGCCCTTATGGGGGATTTGCCCCGTATTGAGCTGTTTGCCCGACAGAAAACGCCGGGGTGGGATATATGGGGCAACGAACTCCCAAACAGTATTGAAATGTAACGAAAGGAGATTTTTCTATGGCGTATGTACCCGTTCCCAAAGACCTGTCCCGCATCAAAACAAAGGTCGCTTTCAATCTCACGAAGCGACAGCTTATCTTCTTTGCGGCGGCGCTCCTTGTAGGACTGCCGCTTTTCTTTTTGCTCAAAGGCAGCACTGGCACAAGCCTTGCGGCGTTCGTAATGATCCTTGTTATGCTGCCCTGCTTTCTGTTTGCCATGTACGAAAAGCACGGGCAGCCCCTTGAAACGCTGATTAAGAACATCATACAGACAAAATTTATCCGTCCGAAAGAAAGACCCTATCAGACGGAAAACTTTTATGCCGTCCTCGAACGGCAAAGACAACTTGAAAAGGAGGTATCGGCTATTGTCAACGGCAAACGCAAAACACGCAGGAAACAGGCGTAAGCTCACCCGCGCCGAGAAAAAGGAAATCGCCGCCCTGATCCGAGCGGCAAAGGGCGACGGAAAGGCGCACACCGCGCAGCAGACCATACCGTATCTTGCCATGTACCCGGACGGTATCTGCAAGGTTACGGAAAAGAAATACTCCAAAAGCATCGCTTACGACGACATCAACTATCAGCTTGCGCAGGCAGACGATAAGACCGCCATTTTTGAAAATTGGTGCGACTTTCTCAACTATTTTGACGCGACTGTTAGTGTGCAGCTTTCCTTTATCAACCGTGGAACGCGCAGCGGCGGCGCGGAGGAGGTCGTTGCGATCCCCGCGCAAAATGACGCTTTCAATTCCATCCGCACCGAATATGCGGATATGCTGAAACATCAGCTTGCAAAGGGCAACAACGGCTTTGTAAAGTCAAAGTACATTACCTTTTCCGTGGAAGCGGACAATCTGAACGCGGCAAAGGCGCGGCTTGCCCGTATTGAAACCGACATACTGAATAATTTTAAGGTGCTGGGCGCAGCCGCCCGCCCCATGACGGGCTATGAACGGCTGGAAGCCCTGCACAGCGTATTCCACCCGGAGGGAGAACCGTTCCGCTTCTCTTGGGACTGGCTCACCCCGTCGGGGCTCACCACAAAGGACTTTATCGCTCCGTCCTCGTTCCGTTTCGGCGAGGGCAGATATTTCCGTATGGGACGCAAAATCGGCGCGGTCAGCTTCCTTGAAATCCTTGCGCCAGAGCTGAACGACCGTATGCTTGCGGACATTCTCGACCTTGAAACGGGGATCGTTGTCAATCTCCATATCAAGAGCATCGACCAGGCCGAAGCCATCAAGACCATCAAGCGCAAAATTACCGACCTCGACAAAATGAAGATTGAGGAACAGAAAAAGGCGGTACGCAGCGGCTACGATATGGACATCATTCCCTCTGACCTTGCCATGTTCGGCGGCGAAGCGAAAAATCTCTTGCAGGACTTACAGAGCCGCAATGAGCGAATGTTTCTCCTGACTTTCCTTGTGGTAAATATGGCGGACACGAAGCGAAAGCTGGAAAATGACATATTCGCAGCGGCAGGCATCGCGCAGAAATACAACTGCGCTCTCACCCGCCTTGACTACCAGCAGGAGGCGGGCTTGCTGTCGAGCGTACCTATCGGAGAAAACCTTATCCCCATTCAAAGGGGGCTTACCACATCAAGCACCGCGATTTTCATTCCCTTTATCACGCAGGAGCTTTTCCAAACGGGTGCAGCTTTGTATTACGGCTTAAACGCCCTGTCGAGCAATATGATCCTCTGTGACCGCAAGCGGCTGAAAAACCCCAACGGGCTGATCCTCGGCACCCCCGGAAGCGGCAAGAGCTTTGCAGCGAAGCGGGAAATCACAAACGCTTTTCTCATTACCGACGACGACATCATCATCTGCGACCCGGAAGCGGAATATTACCCCCTTGTGCGCCGTCTGCACGGACAGGTGATCCGCATTTCCCCCACAAGCACCCAGTATGTCAACCCTATGGATATTAACCTTAATTACAGCGAGGACGACAACCCCCTTGCGCTGAAAAGCGACTTTCTCCTTTCCCTCTGTGAGCTTGTCATCGGCGGCAAGGAGGGGCTGATGCCCGTGGAAAAGACCGTCATTGACCGCAGCGTAAGAAACGTGTACCGCCCGTTTTTAGCCGCCCCTGATCCGGCGAAAATGCCGATCCTCGGCGACCTTTACGACGAGCTTTTAAGACAGCCGGAGCCGGAAGCGGCGCGGGTGGCGGCGGCATTGGAGCTTTACGTTTCGGGCAGCCTGAATGTCTTTAACCACCGTACCAATGTGGAGCTTTCAAACCGCCTTGTCTGCTTTGACATCAAGCAGCTTGGGAAGCAGCTTAAAAAGCTGGGGATGCTCATTGTGCAGGATCAGGTGTGGAACAGAGTAACCATAAACCGGGCTGAAAAGAAATCCACCCGCTACTACATGGACGAGTTTCATTTGCTCCTCAAAGAGGAACAAACCGCCGCCTATTCCGTGGAGATTTGGAAGCGCTTTCGTAAATGGGGCGGGATCCCAACCGCCATTACGCAGAATGTCAAAGACCTTTTGAGCAGCCGTGAAGTTGAGAATATCTTTGAGAACAGCGATTTTGTCCTCATGCTCAATCAGGCGCAGGGCGACCGGGAAATCCTTGCAAGGCAGCTCAATATCTCCCCGCAGCAGATGAAATACGTTACCCATACCGAAGCGGGCGAGGGGCTGATCTTCTACGGAAACGTGGTCCTGCCTTTCCTTGACCGTTTTCCGCAAAATACCGAGCTATACCGGGTAATGACGACCCGCCCGGAGGAAGTGGGCGGCACATGAGATTAGACACCATCATCAACCGCGACGCGCTGTGCGCCCTGCGGGAGCTGCCCGCCGAGAGCGTCCATTGCTGCGTCACAAGCCCGCCCTACTACGCCCTGCGGGATTACGGCATGGACGCGCAGATCGGGCGGGAGGACACGCCGGAGCAGTACATCGCAAGGCTTGTCGAGGTTTTCCGTGAGCTGAAACGGGTGCTGCGCCCGGACGGTACGTTTTGGCTGAACATTGCCGACACCTACTGCGGCACAGGCAGCAAGGGAGCCTGCACCGACCCGAAAAACCCGAAAGGCAGAAACGGGCAGAGCCTATCCCTTGCAAGACGGGCGGCAGGCTGCAAGCAAAAGGACTTAATCGGTATTCCGTGGCTTTTAGCCTTTGCCCTGCGCTCTGACGGGTGGTATCTGCGCAGCGCGATTATTTGGCAGAAGGACAACCCCATGCCCGAAAGCGTGAGGGACAGACCGAGCCGCTGCTATGAGAACGTCTTTTTGCTTACGAAGTCCAAGAGCTATTACTATGACGCCGCCGCCATTGCGGAACCCATCGCCCCCACCACAGCAGCGCGATACCGGGGCGGGCGCAGCGCGGGACACAAATACGACGGCGAGGTACCCGGGCAGGGCAAGGTGCAGGGCATCAACCGGGCGCGGACAGGCGGCTACTACGATGAAGCCCTCATGCCGACCACGCGGAACAAGCGGGACGTGTGGCATATCAACACCGTACCCTACAAGGGCGGGCATTTCGCCGCGTTCCCGCCGAAGCTGGCGGAAACCTGCATTTTGGCGGGCTGTCCCAAGGGCGGCATTGTGCTTGACCCGTTTTTCGGCAGCGGCACGACGGGGCTTGCGGCAAAACGCCTTGACCGCCATTACATCGGCATTGAACTGAACTATGACTATTGCACCCTTGCAAGGGCGCGGATCGGAGGTGAAACGAATTGAACAAAAAGCTGAAACCCCGTGATAAAATCACGCAGAAAATGAGCCGGGACGGGCTTATCGAGGCCAACGAAACCGCAGGCACCGCCGAGCTGGTCAGCGGACGCGAGCAGGACGCGGATTTTACCAAGCAGCCCGAACAGGCGGCGCAGGAAGCCGCGCAGCAGCTTCCGCACCCCTCCGGCGGCGCGGCAGCTCGTCCCCATACCCCGGAGCTTTCCCCGAAGCGGGACGACGCCGCAGCCGAGCGTGTTTTGGAGCATATCGACGCTGCCCATACCCGCGCAGCGTCCAAAAAGGCGATAAAACAGGCGCAGCGGGAAGCGGTGACAAAAACAAAGACCTCACGCCTGCAATTCACCGAGGAAGAACGGGCGACGCCGGAGCTTCAAAAGGCGATCCGCAAATCGGAAAGAGCCGCCGACCGCTTGGACGAAGCGCGGGCGGCTATTCCGAAGAAGAAAGTCTTGACAAAAGAGCGCACCTTTGACGAAGCCGCAGGCAAGGGCAAAACCCGCCTGCGCTTTGAGGAAAAGGAAAAGCCCATACCGGGCGGCAGGCAGCAGCATAACCCCCTCTCCCGCCCCGTGCAGGAGGTCGGCGTTTTCGTCCACAATAAGATACATTCCGTTGAAAAGGACAACTGCGGCGTGGAGGGAGCGCACAAGAGCGAGGAATTAGCCGAGCGCGGCATCCGGGCGGGGGCGCGGCAGGTGCGAAAGAGCCGCCGCAGCCGCAAGCTGAAACCCTACCGGGCGGCGGCAAAAGCGGAAAAAGCCGCGTTCAAGGCAAACGCCGATTTTCAGTATCAAAAGGCGCTGCACGACAACCCGCAGCTTGCCGCGTCTAACCCCGTTTCCCGGTTTTGGCAGAAGCAGCAGATCAAGCGGCAGTATGCAAAGGCGGTGCGAACGGGCGGCGCAAAATCCGCAAGGAAAGCCGCAGAAAACACCCGCAAGGCGGCAAAGAAAACCGCCGAAGCGACGAAAAAGACCGCCGCCTTTGTAGGGCGGCATTGGAAAGCCTTTCTGATTGCCGGGTGTGCGCTGCTCCTGCTTATCATGCTGATGTCCGCCATTTCCTCCGGCTCTGCTCTTTTTTCGGGGCTTGTCAACGGCGTAATCGGAACCTCTTACACATCGGAGGACAGCGACCTTGTAGCGGTGGAAAACAATTATGCGGCAAAGGAAAACGATCTGCAAAGCAGGATAGACAATATCGAGCGCGATTATCCGGGCTATGACGAATACCGCTACAACCTTGCGTACATCGGGCATAACCCCCATGAATTAGCGTCCTACCTGACCGCCCTGTTGCAGAGCTACACCCCGCAAAGCGCACAGGCAGAGCTTGACCGCATTTTCAATCTGCAATACAAGCTGACCGTCACGGAAGAAATCGAGGTGCGCTACCGCACGGAACGACGTACAGGCAGCTACACGGACGCGGAGGGCAACACCCATACCTATACCTACACCGTTGAAGTCCCATATAACTATTACATTCTCAATGTAACGCTGACGAACAGACCCATATCCTCTTTTGTATCGGAGCTGCTAACGCCGGAGCAGCTTGAAATGTACCGTGTCTATTTACAAACAAGCGGCAACAAACCCCTCGTTTTTGGCGGCGGATCTGCGGACACTTCCGCGTCCGAGGATTTAAGCGGCGTTACCTTTGTCAACGGCACCCGCCCCGGCAACACCGCCCTTGTGGATATAGCGAAATCGCAAGTCGGCAACGTAGGCGGTGCACCTTACTGGAGCTGGTACGGCTTTGACAGCCGCGTGGCTTGGTGCGCCTGTTTTGTGTCATGGTGTTACGGACAAGCTGGACTTTCCGAGCCGCGCTTTGCGGGCTGTCAGTCGCAGGGCGTTCCGTGGTTTACCTCTCACGGGCAATGGGGCGCGAGGGGTTATGAGAATATCGCTCCCGGCGACGCCATCTTTTTTGATTGGGATTTAGACGGCAGCGCAGACCATGTAGGTATCGTAATCGGCACAGACGGAAGCCGCGTTTACACCGTGGAGGGTAATTCCGGCGACGCCTGCAAAATCAGAAGCTATCCTCTTGATTACGCCTGTATCAAGGGATATGGGCTGATGAATTGGAATTAAAATTTGAAAGGAGTTTTGACAGTATGACAAACAGCAAAATTGACCGCATTGAAAAGGAAATGCAGAAAACGCGGGAGAAAATCACCGAGTATCAGAACAGGCTGAAAGAGCTTGCAATGCAGAAAACCGAAGCGGAAAACCTGCAAATCATCTCTCTTGTGCGCTCCATGCGCCTGACCCCCGCAGAGCTTACCGCCCTGCTTTCCGGCGAGCCGATCCCCGGCATTGCCGCCGCAGGTACAGACTGCATGGAACAGGAGGAAATCGAAGATGAAGAATAAAGGCTTTTTCAAAACAGCCGCCGCCCTGCTTGCCGCCCTTGTCCTCTTGGGCGGCTTTTCTGTTACCGCCTATGCGGGCGGCGGTGAGGGCATTCCCACCAACGACAGCGGCGTGATCGTAGAAACCGAGCCGCAGCCCCTTACGCCGGACGGTAATCTGTCGCTGATTGATGACATTGAGGGAGAAGCAGCCGAGGACAAGCAGTTTATCATTGTGCAGAGCAAAAACGGCAACTACTTTTACATCATCGTTGACCGCGCCGCCGAGGGCAAAAATACCGTACATTTTCTCAATCAGGTGGACGAAGCCGACCTGATGGCGCTCATGGAGGGCGACAGCGGCAGGGCGCAGGCTCCCGCCGTTTGCACCTGTAAGGACAAATGCAAGGCAGGCGCAGTCAATACCGCTTGCCCGGTATGCTCTGTCAATATGACCGAATGTGTAGGCAAGGAAGCCGTGCCGGAGCCGGACGATGCGCCGCCGGAGAAAGAAAAAAGCAATGCGGGCGGGCTTGTGATCTTCCTTGTCGTTACCCTGCTTGCCGGTGGCGGCGCGTTCTACTACTTTAAGATTATGAAGCCGAAGCAGGGTATCAAGGGCGACACCGACCTTGACGATTTCGATTTTGACGATTACGACGAGGACGAGCCGGAAGCAGGCAGCGAGGAACAGGAGGACGAGGAATGAGGTTAGTCATTGCAGAGAAGCCGAGTGTAGCGGCGGCACTTGCCGCCGCCCTTGGCGTAAAGAACAAAAAGGACGGATATATGGAGGGCGGCGGCTACCTCATTTCATGGTGCGTGGGGCATTTGGTGGAGCTTGCGGAAGCCGCCGCCTATGGGGAGCAGTACAAAAAGTGGAGCTATGACAGCCTGCCGATCCTGCCGCAGCCGTGGCAATATACCGTATTCAAAGACAGGCAAAAGCAGTTCAAAATCCTAAAAGACCTCATGTGCCGCAGCGATATTTCCGAGGTTGTCAACGCCTGCGACGCAGGGCGCGAGGGCGAGCTGATTTTTCGCCTTGTCTACCATGCGGCGGGGTGCGATAAGCCCTTTTCCCGCCTTTGGATTTCCTCTATGGAGAAAAGCGCAATCAAAAAGGGCTTTGCGGAGCTGAAACCCGGCAAGGACTATGACGCGCTTTATGCGTCTGCATTATGCCGCGCAAAAGCGGACTGGATCATCGGCATCAACGCCACCCGCCTTTTTTCCGTTCTGCATTGCAAGACCCTAAACGTGGGGCGCGTCCAGACCCCGACCTTAAAAATGCTCGTTGACCGGGACGCGGCGATTACCTCATTCAAAAAAGAAAAATACTATGTCGTCCGTCTTTCTTTGGGCGGCGCGGAAGCGGCAAGCGCGAGGATCTCCGACGCCGTAAAAGCGGAAACGGTAAAAACGGCTTGCGAAGCGTCGCAGGCCTTTTGCATTTCGGTGAGACGTGAGAGGAAAACCGAGCAGCCGCCCCGCCTGTTCGACCTTACGGGCTTGCAGCGGGAAGCCAACCGCATTTACGGGTACACCGCAAAGCAGACCCTTGACCTTGCACAAGCCCTTTACGAAAAGCGGCTGCTTACCTACCCGCGAACGGACAGCAATTATCTGACCGATGACATGGGCGGCACAGCGGCGCAGATCGCCGCGCTGCTTTGCGGGAAGCTGCCGTTTATGAAAGGCGCGGCGTTTACGCCGGACATAGCCCGGACGCTTGACAGCAAAAAGGTGTCCGACCACCACGCCATTATTCCGACAATGGAGCTTGCGAAAGCAGACCTTGCCGCGCTGCCGGAAAGCGAAAGAAATATCCTCACCCTTGCCGGGGCGCGTCTGCTGTTCGCCGCCGCCGATCCGCACATTTTTGATGCGGTAACGGCGGTGTTTTCCTGTGCCGATACCGAGTTTACGGCAAAGGGAAAGACGGTTCTTTGCGACGGGTGGAAAGAGCTGGAACGACGCTACCGGGCGACGCTGAAAGGAAAGCCCGACGCCGAGGGCGACGAGGAAAACGAGCTTATTTTAGATGAGCCGACCTTTACCGAGGGACAGAGCTTTGACAGCCCCGCCGCAAGAGTTACGGCGCACCACACGCAGCCCCCGAAGCCGCACACGGAAGCAAGCCTGCTTTCGGCTATGGAACGCGCCGGAAGCGCGGACACCGACCCGGACGCAGAACGTAAGGGGCTTGGCACTCCCGCTACCCGCGCCGCTGTGATTGAAAAGCTGGTCAAATCCGGCTTTGTGCAGCGCAAGGGCAAACAGCTTATCCCAACCAAAAACGGCAACAACCTTGTTTGCGTTCTGCCCGATACGCTGACCTCTCCGCAGCTTACCGCCGAATGGGAAAACGCTCTGACGCAGATTGCAAGGGGCGCAGCCGAGCCGGAGGACTTTATGCGGGGCATTGAAGAAATGGCGCGGGAGCTGGTGAAAGCCTATCCGTTTCTTTCCGAAAATCAGAAAGGCCTGTTCAAAGAGGAAAAGGCAGTGATCGGCAAATGCCCCCGCTGCGGCGGGAACGTCTGCGAGGGCAGGAAAAACTACTACTGCGAAAAGAAGGACTGCGCCTTTGTCATGTGGAAAAACGACCGCTTTTTCGAGGAACGCAAAACCGCCTTTACCCCGAAAATTGCCGCCGCGCTGCTTGCGGGCGGCAGGGCGAAGGTCAAAAGGCTGTATTCCCCGAAAACGGGTAAAACCTATGACGGAAGCATTGTATTAGCCGATACGGGCGGGAAATACGTCAACTACCGTATCGAGCTTGCGAGGGACAAAGAACTTACGCAGCAAGCATAGGAAAGGGGTACCCTTTCCGTAAAATCCCCGTTCTGACGCTACGCGCAGAATGGGGATTTTGCCTGTTGGGAAGTGTCCCAAACCCTCTGTAACGATGAAAGGAGGCGTAAGCCATGCAGAACAAGCCGAAAGCAGAGCTGACCGCCGCCCTGATGCTTCTTGATACCCGCAGTATGTCATTTGATATGCGGGAAATCGACAACCGCCGCTTTATGCTCTCCCCGCAGACGGGGGAGCTGATTTTAGGCAGACAGTATAGGGGCGGGCAGCTATACAAAAGCCATGCCGAGGAACACTTTGACAGCGGGGCGAAAGCCCCTTTCGATAGCTTTATCCGGGGCTGGATCGGCACAGGCAGGGACTACCCGGACGGTGTTATCCACTTCGCCCCGAATATTGGCACAGACAATATCACCGCCTTTGACAATGCGTTTTCCACCCTGCAAATGTTCAGCGAAAACGGCACGGCGGGAGATACCGTCGTGCGCGGCTTTGGGCGCAAGTGGGAGCAGCCGCTAAAAGACATCATCACACCAACAAAAGAAAGGAGCAAAACCGTGAGCGAACAGGAAAAGAACTATTCCAGCTATGATTTTGACAGGCTGGAAGTAGCAAAAAAGCTGGTAATTGAGCGAAGCATCTATTTTGAAAGTGAGAAAGCGGATATTTCCACGCTGACCGGGCTTTCTCTTGCGGAGCTGACACGGCTGCGGCAGGAGAGCGCGGCGGCGGAGCAGGCTGTATTTGACAGGCTGAAAACGGAGGCAGCAGCATGGGAGCAGCAGGCAGGCAACACCCGCTTTCTTGAAAAAGCCATCGAGTATGTGCAGACGCCGCCCGTCAAGCACACAGCCAACAAATGGGAGAAAACAGATTATGAATGGCAGCTCCGCAGTAACGCAGTCTATCAGATGCGCTATCACGTTTATGAAAACACCCGCTATGACAGACAGGCGCAAAAATCCGTGCCGTATTCATGGAGCCTGACATGGAGTGTCTACACCAACGGACCGAACCATGGACAAAACGTAAAAATCGCCGGACAGGAGCGCAAGACCTTTTCAGACAAGGCGGCAATGGAAAAATACCTTGCCGGACGCATCAAGGCATACGACCGCCTGTTTACCGAGACTATGCCGCCCATTCCGAAAGAATACGCGGAGCCGTTCAAGGTGAATGGGCTGCTGCTTCCGGGTTATGCCATTGAGGGCGAGCCGCCGCAGCACACCGCGCCCCAGCAGGCAGCGCAGCCGACGCACATTGACCCGGAAAAGGTTGAAATGGATGCCGCCGCGATGCAGGCAGCGCCCCTTACTGTCGAGCCGCCGCAGCCACAGCCCGTTATCCCTATTAACCTTACCGCAGAGAAGCCCGCCGAAAAGCTCAAGGAGATTACCGACCGTTTGGAGCAAGGCATTACGGAGCTGTTCGACAGCGAACGCTACAAGGAGTATTTGCGCGTTATGTCGAAGTTTCATAATTACAGCTTCAACAACACCCTCTTGATCGCCATGCAGAAGCCCGACGCTTCCCTTATCGCGGGCTTTACCGCTTGGAAAAACCAGTTTCAGCGCAACGTCAAAAAAGGCGAAAAAGGCATTAAGATTATCGCCCCGTCGCCGTTCAAAATCAAGCAGGAAACGGAGAAAATCGACCCGCAGACCCAAAAGCCCGTGATTGGCAAGGACGGAAAGCCCGTCACCGAGGAAAAGGAGATCACCATACCCGCCTACAAGGTGGTGTCCGTCTTTGACGTGTCCCAAACCGAGGGAAAGGAATTGCCGGATATTGCCGTGGACGCGCTGACGGGCGATGTGGAGCAATACAGTGATTTTTTCGCAGCCCTTGAAAATACCTCTCCCGTCCCCATCGGCTTTGAGAAAATCGAGGGCGGCGCACACGGCTATTATCACTTGGAGGACAAGCGCATCGCGCTTGACGAGGGCATGAGCGAGCTGCAAACGCTCAAAACCGCCATTCACGAAATCGCCCACGCAAAGCTGCACGATATTGACCTGAACGCTCCCAAAGACGAGCAGCAGCCCCGCGTAGACCGCCGCACCCGCGAGGTGGAAGCGGAAAGCGTCGCCTACACCGTTTGCCAGCATTATGGGCTTGATACGTCGGACTACTCTTTCGGCTATGTTGCCGGGTGGAGCAGCGGGCGGGAGCTTGCGGAGCTGAAAAGCTCCCTTGAAACGATCCGCTCTGCCGCCGCAGACATCATCAACAGCATTGACGGACATATCGCAGAGCTGCAAAAGCAGCACGAAGCCGAGAAAGCCGCGCCCGATCTTGCCGCCGCGCAGGAGCAGCAGAGCGAAAAAGCCGCCCCGCCCCTTACGGACTTGCAGAAAAAAGCCGCCGCAATCGCAGAGAAATACGAGGCGCTTTCCACACAGGAGAAAATCGGGGTGATCGCGCAGGCGTTCGGCGGTACTGCGGGCAGGATTGAAACGTCGCCCTGCACGGGAAAATGGCGCGGCACAAGCGATATATCCATCCGCTTTGATAATGGCGCGTCCCTGTTTCTCGGCAACCGCCTTACGCCGAAAGCAAAGACCGCAGCGGTACAGCGGGAGCTTGTCAACGATACCCTGCTGCGGTACAACCCGGAGATCGTCAGCGCGACAAAGGAAGCCGCTCTCGCTTCCCTCATGGAGCGCGAAGCAAAGGACAATGCCCTTGCCGCGCAGAAGGGCTTGAAGCCCTACACCCTGCTCAATGTCGAGTTCAACGACGGCGCGGACGGTCAAAGCAGCGGATATATGGGCTGGTACTATGTGACACTGGCGGTGGACGGAAACATCTGCTCCCATATCGAAACCGGGCTGAATTGCGACATCGCGGATGGCAAGGTGAGTGCAGAACCCACACGGGAGAAATACTTTGCGGCGGGCGCATTGAAAGATAGTGAAGTGGACTATGTTTTCAACAACGTCGGCTTTTCCTCTGCTTCCGGGCTGTATGCGCTACCCGTCAGCGATGCCGTTTTGCAACATGCCGAAAAGACGCTTGCGGAGCGCACACAGGCGCAGGCGGCGCAGCGTACAGAAAAAGACGTGATTTATGCCATGCACACCAATCCCCGCAGCGAAAGCCTTGCCGACCGCTCTTTCCTGCAAGCCTATGAACAGCAGCCGGATGGGAAAGCCATACCGGGCGACTTGCTGTTTGTCGGGACGCCGGAGAAATGCCGGGAGCTGTTGCAGAGCTTGAACGCCGGAGAGCTGACGCAGGGCGAGGTCAAGGCACTTTATGCAAAGGCGCAGGAGCCGGACAGGGATAGCTTTTCCATTTACCAGCTCAAACGCGGCGACGAAACGCGGGATTTGCGCTTTGAGCCTTACGACCGCCTGACCGCAGCGGGACACGCGGTTGATCCGGCGAACTATGACCTGATTTATTCCGCACCCCTTGCACCGGGTACGAGCCTTGAAGCTATTTTTACCCGCTTTAATATCGACCACCCAAAAGACTTTAAGGGACACAGCCTTTCCGTTTCCGATGTGGTGGTGCTGCATCAGAACGGGCAGGACACGGCGCATTATGTTGACAGCATCGGCTATCGACAGACGCCGGAGTTTTTGCAGCCGCAGAATTATCTAAAGCATGTTGAGGATATTGTGGAGCAGAACGACAACAATTTTGACGGTATCATCAACAACACGCCGCAGACGCCCACCGTCGGGGAATTGGAGCAGAAAGCAAAGGCGGGTGAGCCGATTTCCCTGATTGACCTTGCGAACGCCATC